>SDBT01001565.1_pt1 | contig 40513 bp, 50 predicted proteins | sample 2277101 | NCBI WGS metagenome assembly SDBT01 (sample SAMN10404973, study PRJNA504765) | marine sediment metagenome | isolation source: marine sediment core GS10_PC15, 103 cmbsf | place: Arctic Ocean: Southern Knipovich Ridge | collected 2010 | reverse complement strand
CCGGTTTGCCCTGAATGTGATGCGCCTTATGAAGCAAACAAAGACGGGATTTGTGTTTCTTGCGGGGTTATTTACGGCAAGAAAAAAGACAAACGCGTTGAAAGCCCGGACGAATACCAGGCCCGGCTGGTAAACGATATCAGAGAACGCCCGGAGTTTTATTTTGCCAGGAAGGAAATCCCGCGCCTTCGCGTGGATCTTGAAGAGTTCGAAGTGGAACTCTGGCAGCAGCACCGCCAACTTTCGGACCTCCGGAAGTTTGATCGCTGGTATAGAAACACCAGCCGCTGTTCGGCCCCCTGGCGTTGTGAATATTTGGATGTATGCGGCCGCGGCCATAAGGCCGAGGACGGCGTTCCGGACGGTTTTGTAACTGCAGAACAGCATCCCGAACTCAAAGGATAAAGGAAGGAAATGAGAATTAAAAAAATAATTTCTCAGCACCGCAGAGATTTTTGCGCGATCTATGAATGCGAACATTGCGGGCATACTGAGGAAGGAAGCGGATACGATGATGAAAATTTCCATAAGAACGTTATCCCTTCCATGAAATGCAAGAAATGTAAAAAAACAGCAAGCGAAGACTATAGACCGCTTGCAACAAAACACCCTGACGGGTTTGTCATTTAATTTAAAAGGAAGAAAATGGTAAAGAACACGAAGAAAGGGCCGCCCCCCCCGCGCGGGGCAAGGAAAAAAAGAGCAGCCCCCCCGGCGACAGCAGAAACATCGGGTATTAGTTTTTCAATGCCCGAAGAAGAATTGCCACCGCAGAAGATCGTAATTGTTGCGACCGAAGGTTACGGAAAAACAACCGTTGGGGCCAGCACCCCAAAGCCGGGGCTGATTATGGCAGAAGGCGAAACAGGATACAAGACCCTTTATGGTATGGGCCGCGCCCCTGCTATTCCGAATGTCGAAACGATAAGCTGGGAAGAAACAATGGATGCCGTTGACGTTCTGGCAGCCAATAAAAAGATCGAGACAATTGTTCTCGATGAACAGGCCGGGATGAATCGGCAATGTACCCAGCACCATGTAACAACGGATTACGGCGGGGATTTTCATAAGTTCATGGCGTACCATAAAGGATACAATACCGCGCCAACTGAATGGCTAAAACTTCTCTCGAAGCTGGAACGGACCGGCAAAACGATCATTATGCTTTCACATTGCCGGATAATTGAAATCAAAAACGACCCGATGAACGCAAGCTATCACCGGTATGTTGCGGACGTGCACGAAAAGATATGGGCCGAAACCAGGCGCTGGGCTGATATCGTTTTGTTCGGTAATTTTTTGAGTATAGTTGACAAAAAAGGCAAAGGCGTGGGCGGTGATGAGCGTATGCTTTACACGGAACACCGGGATACACACGACGCAAAAAACAGACACGGGATGGAACCGGAAATCGAAATGGGCGATGATCCGGAGGAAATGTGGCCCATTGTTGAAGGCCTTATTTATGGAAAGGAAGAAGGCGATGAGTAATCTAAGAGATGTAGGAACCTATACGGGTTCCCTTTTGGAAATCGAATCAGGGGTTTCATCAAACGATACCCCGTTTATTTTTACGAAGTGGGAATTGGAAGACGGTAGCGAAGCCCGGATCTATACTTATTTTTCGGATTTGTCCTGGGATAAAGCCGAACAGAAGATGGATGGTATCGGGTTTAATGGAGATTTCGAAAATCCGGATTGCACTGTTACAGAAACAGAATTAAAATGCACACACCGGACCTATGAAGGGGAAGACAAAGAGCAGTGGGAATTCGCTTCCTGGGGCGGCGCTCAGATTGATCCCCTGAATAAAAACGATGCAAAAGCCCTGAATGCCCAATGGAAGAAAACCCATAAGGCAAAAGAAAAAGCAGGTGCGAAAAAGAAAGCATCACCTCCAAAGAAAAGTCCACCGGCCAGGAAGACCCCGCCGAAGAAATCGAAAAAGACCCCGGATGAAGCCAGAGAAGACGCGTGGGAAGCTTTGATTACGAACCCGGACAATTCCAGCGTTGACGACGAAGACATGGCGAACCTTTGGGAAGAAACGATCGGCAAGGTTCACGGCGATAAAGAAGAAGCCGATTTCACCGCTGACGATTGGAAAGAAGTAGAGAAGGCCTGTGCCGTTTTCTAAAGCACCTACGATGCTTCGCAAATACCAGGAGCGGGCGGCGGCAAACGTCGTCGCCCAGCTTCCGACCAATCCAATTCTGGTAGCGCCCACAGGATCGGGGAAGACTGTAATGGGTGCAAAGATCATCCGAAAAATAAAAAGAAAACCGGTATGGGTTGCACACCGCCGGGAACTTATAACTCAAGCGAAGGACCATTTAAGGCGCGCGCACGTTCCCGCCCTGGTTACTTCAATACAAAAAAAACCGTATCTGGATTTGCCTTCGGATATTGGCGTTGCGTTAATAGATGAATGCCACCACACAACCGAGGACGGCATATATCGCCCGCTGTTCGATTTAGGGATCCCGGTTATAGGAATAACCGCTACCCCGTTTCGTACTGACGGCCGGGGCCTGGGGAACGGAATGTTCGGTTCCCTGGTTGTTTCCACGCGGGGCCGTGAATTGGTCGACCTGGGATTTCTGCAGGCCCCCACGATCTATTCGCACCCCGGGCCGGATCTTACAGGCGTGCCGAAAAATTACGGAGATTTCAATAATAAGGAATTAGGCCGGCGGGTTACGAAGCCGCGCCTGGTTGCTGATATTGTCAAAACCTATAAACAACAAGCGATGGGCTATAAAACTTTAGCCTTCGCTGTAAATATAGCGCATAGCAAAATGATGGTTGAAGCCTTCAACAGCGCCGGCATACTAGCCGAACACGTAGACGCCAAAACACCGAAGTCGGTTCGGGATGCGATCTTTTACCGCTTAGAAACCGGCGCTACGGCGGTCGTCAGCAATGTTGGTATTGCTACGGAAGGCTTCGATCTTCCTTCCCTGGATTGTGCGATCATTGCACGGCCTACAATGTCGCTGCTGCTTTGGATTCAAATGGCCGGCCGCATAATGCGCCCGGAAGGTTGCGCGCTGATTCTGGACCATGCAGGCTGCGTGCTGCAGCACGGTTCGCCGTTGCGTCATATTGATTACACCCTGGACGATACCAGGATCCAACGTTCGGAAGCCCTGGGCTTGAAAATGTGTAAACAATGTTATCTGATGGTTCTATTTTCAGCGATCGTTTGCCCTGGCTGCGACTTGGACATGTCGCCGGTTTCTGAGTTCAGCATGAAAGTAGCCGACGGGGATCTGATCGAATTCGCCGACAAAGAAGCCGTCTGGCGTGCGGTCCAGAATATAAACCGATACCATGAAATAACCGGGGAATGGCCGATCATAGTTGGCGGCGATCTGATCGAACCGGTCCACGGCAACAAGCCGATAATTTACGAATATTTCCTGCGCAAAGGGAAAAGCAATAATTACAACCCAGGCTGGGCTTCGCATCAATACCGGAAGGTTTTCGGCGTATGGCCGACGAAGTTCGTCCGCAGATTAAAAAGGAAAATCCTGACATGAACACGCGGAAATTATTTAGAATTTTAAAAGATGAAATCGAAACAGCACACCAACGCTGGGTAGCGAATGACAGAAAAGACGACGTCGAAGCGTTGTTTTGTTCTATCGTTCGAATGGCAACAACGAAGGCGGCGCAGATTCTATTTGATGAAATATTCAAAAAGGGCGACGCAGCGACCGCTATGTTCCAGGGGTTCGATTGGGGTCCTGTTTTAAAATGTAAATTCTGCAAAAAACCATTCGGGGAAAAAGATCCCAGGTTTGAAACGGGTTACGGAAAAGGTATTTATGGATGTCGCGATTGCACGGTTGAAATGGAAAACAAACGCCGTGAATCTTGAAGAAAAGAAAACCCAAAACGATATAATCCGGACGTTTTCAACACGTTCGGATATGCGTCTTTGGCGTGCGAATTCAGGCGTGGCAAAATTCGAAGACGAACGGACCGGCAAGGAACGCCAAGTAAGATTTGGGATACCGGGCCAGGCAGATCTCAGCGGAATTGTAGAAGACGGGGTTCGCCTAGAAATCGAAGTAAAATCAAAAACCGGAAAACAAACAATAGCCCAAAAGAATTTCCAGAACATGATCGATGATTTCGGGGGGATCTATATCCTGGCCCGGTCGGTCCAGGACGTAACAAACGAACTAAGAAAACGCGGATACGACATAAAAATATAAGGGAGCGAATGGAAGCAAAGAAAATACGAACCGAAGCAGTAAGAGAGGGGCACGCCCTGGGCTTTTCATACACACCGCTGGCCGGAAAACGGCCCAGGCTTAAAAATTGGCAAAATAAAGATCGTGAATCAATCGGTGTGGCCTTGAAGTGGGCCAAAGGGGGGAACGTAGGGATCCGGACCGGCGACGCGTCAGGCGGCCTTGTAGTCGTTGACATTGACGACGGGGCAGAAACGGACCAGTTTGATTTCCCGAACACCGTAACGGTTAAAACCGGCAACGGCGGGATCCATTTATATTATAAAAGCAAAATCAATATCCGAAACAGCGCCTCCAGGTTAGCGGCAAAGATTGACATACGTGGGAACGGCGGCCAGGTTGTCGCCGTAGGAAGCGTACACCCGGACACCGGCGAAATCTATAATTATATGAACAGCCCGGACAAAATCGAAATAGCACCGCTCCCGGATTGGATCGTTGAAAAGATCCAGGAGAAAAAGAAAACGAAAACGGGAAAAGCAAATAGCATCCTGCCCAGTATTGGCGGTTCGCCTTATGGCCGGGCTGCATTACAAGCAGAATGCGATGCGCTTTATGCTGCAGCCGAAGGGACCAGGAACCACGCTCTGAACTCTGCAGCCTTTTCCCTGGGGCAATTAGTTGCTGGCGGGGAGTTGAACAAAGATGAGGTGGAGTCCGCGCTCCTATCGTCAAGTTCGCTCCCTGACAGCGAAGCAAGAAAAACTTTTGAATCGGGTTTTGAGGCCGGTATGGAGCAACCGCGCTCCGCTCCTAAACCGCCGCCCATGCCTCCCGCGCGAGTGCGTGAGGAAAAAGGCGTCGGGCCGGTCTTAGTCCCCGGACAGCATACCACTTCATACGCTGGCACAATATCGGTCGGCAATCATGATTTTGTAAATGACGCGATCGGCCGCTTTCCAGAAGGATCGATATGGCGCCGGGGCGGGATCGTTGTTGAGTTAACCGGAGAGCGCGGCCAGATGAAACCGAAAATATTATCAGCCGACGCTATGCGTTTAAAAATAGATGCCCATATGCAGCTGGGCCAATGGATAAAGAAACACAAAAATCCGTACGTAAAATTTAAGGCGGCGTCACGGGACCATGCCAGTATTGTTCTGGCGGCCGCCGCTATTGATACCCGGATCCCGGAGATTAAATTGTTTACGAATTATCCAGTTTATCGGGAAGGCTGGGAATTGACGCCCCCCGGATATGACGATGGAATCTATTATGACGAACCCGAAGCCCTGGAAGGGATCGACCCGGCGCCGAATATGAGAATGATAGAAGATGCCGTTGTCGATTTTCCGTGGGCTTCGTACCGTGATCTCACGAACTACATCGGCTTTTTGTTGACGCCGTTGATCCGGCCAGCGATCGCCGGGAATGTTCCTCTTCACATGATAAAATCAAGCCGCCCCGGAACCGGCAAAAGTAAGCTGGTAGAGGAAGTTGGCGGCGGTATATTTGAAGGACGCCGGGCCCCGGCCATGCAACTAACCGGGCATGACGACGAACGCGACAAAAGGATTATCGCTTTGCTGCTTATGGGCGAAACAATGGTCCATATTGATAACGTCGGTGCCTATATAGATAGCCCGGCCCTTGCGTCCTTATTAACTGCCCGGCATTATCGCGGCCGGGTACTGGGCGCTTCAAAAATGGCTGATTTAGAAAACAACATGACGCTCGTAGCAACGGCCAACAATCCAACAGCAACCGGCGAAATTGTTCGGCGAATAGTTCCGATCACGCTGCAGCCAAAAACAGATAGCCCGGAAACCCGGACCGATTTCGTTCATCATGATATTTACCGGTTCATAACCAGGCCAGGGAAACGCCGGGAGATCCTTTCCGCTTTAATCGGCATGATCGAGAAATGGAAGGACCACGGAAAGCCGAACGGGAAACAGCCGATGGGATCGTTCGAAGAATGGGCCGGCGTGATCGGGGGCGTCCTGGAAATAAACAGCGTGAAGGGCTGGATGGAAAATTGGCGGGATTGGGTTGTTCAAAGTGATCCGGAAGGCGAAGATCTCCGGCTGCTAGTTGCGACCTGGGCCGAACGTATGCCACATCAATCAATACATGCCAGCATGATCCTGGAGTTATGCGAAGAGGAAGGCCTGTTCGGAAATCTTCTCAGCAGATCGAAGACAGACCACGGGCGGCTGACGATCTTCGCAACAAATATCCTGGCAAAATATATGAACGCACCGGTGGGCGAATGGGTTATTCGTCGAAACGCCCGGCGCGAATACAGGCTCGAAGAACTTATTTAGGAAAATCAATGAAAGATAAATTAAAAGGATGCATGATGAGCAAAACAAACGAATGGGCCACCCCTCAATCTTTATTTGACAAATTAAACATGGTATTTGGCTTTACGCTTGACCCGTGCGCAACTCCCAAAACTGCAAAATGCAAAAAGTTTTATACTATTAAAGATAATGGGCTAAATAAAAGCTGGGCTAATGAAATAGTTTTCATGAATCCTCCTTATGGTAGAGAAATTGGAAAATGGATAAAAAAAGCATTTGATGAATGGATAAGTGGGGCTACCGTTGTATGTTTAATACCTGCAAGAACCGATACAAGCTATTGGCATAATTATATTTTTGGACGCGCTTCCGTAAGATTTATTAAAGGAAGAATAGCGTTTGGAAACGCAAAACAAGGGGCCCCCTTTCCATCAGCTCTTGTTATTTTTAAAGGTCCATCAAGCTGGGAAATGAGCACAATGAATCAAAATGATTAATTTTTTATATGATAAGGTATGGCCGTGCGGCCGGTTTATTTTTGGCGCTTTTATGAAAGGAAGACGATGGGTAAGTTGAAGAAGAACGATTTATTTGGGACGGAAATTGATGTGAAAAAAACCGTTGAAAGGATCCTCAAGGAAAGGGATAAACGAAACGCAGCCGACGAAAAAATCAAGGGTCTCCATGAAGAATTGATGGATGCTATGCACACCGCGAAAAAGAATAGCATAGCGATCGAGATCAACGATGAAACCGTCAACGTTTATATCGACGTCAAGGAGAAAATCAAAATAGATCGCGACTGATTCAAACCAGGGGGGCGCCTGGTTTCGGGCGCCCTTCTATTTTACAAAGGAAGAAAATGAGTAATTTTTCAGTTTACATGGAAGCGGAAGCAAAAAAGGAAGGCGCATATAATCTTTATAATTATGCCAGCGCAAAATTAGAACTTGAAACAATACGGTGCCGGTTTGCTGAAATAAAATCACAGCATGAACCGTTGGCAGAAATTATTGGAGATACCCAAACAACAAGAGAGCAATTAATAAGCGCGGTAGAATATGTAATTTTAGGAAGGATTATGGAAAAGGAAACCGGCGATGCTTAAGCCCTATTACGAAAACCAATACGGCCAGATATACCACGGGGATTTCCGGGACGTGCTTCCGGAATTGCCGCGGGACCGGTTCGATCTATTCCTGGCCGATCCACCTTATGGTATGAGGAAGGAAGCCGACGGGGTTGTCAACGATAACATATACCGCGAGGAATTGGACGCGTTTATTATGGAATGTTGGAACCTGGCCCTGCCAACATTAAGAGAAAACGCCAGCGCCTATATTTGGGGAAACGCAGAAGACCTCTGGCGTCTTTGGTTTGTTGGCGGCCTAAAAGAATCGACGCGCCTGGATCTCAGAAATGAACTTGTATGGGATAAGGAAGGCGGCATGGGCCAGAACAGCGAAGGCCATCATCAATACGCAACCGCTACCGAGCGTTGCCTTTTCCTTATGCGCGGCCAGCAATTCCTGGGCAGCCAAAACGTCGAGGATTATTGGGAAGGTTACGAACCGTTGCGGCAATGGCTGATCGTCGAGAAACTGAAAGCCGGCTTCACCGCTAAAAGAATAAACGAAATAACAGAAACCTGGATGCACGGGCATTGGTTTACGAAAAGCCAATTTACAATAATCAACGAAGAGAATTATAACAAACTCCAGGAAGCCGCGGCCGGTACTGGGTTTGCCTGCAGCTATGACGAAATGATGGAACACGTCGAAGGCGTTTCTGAATATAAGAAAAATCTAAATGACGCCATGCATGAAAAGCGATCCTATTTCAACAACACGCACGACAATATGACGGATGTTTGGAAGTTTAACCGGGTTATTGGCGACGAACGCTGGGACCATGCAACGCCGAAACCGGTCGACATATTCAAGCGCATGGTTTTGTCAAGTTGCCCGGAAAGTGGATGGGTGTTGGATCCGTTTTTAGGATCTGGAACCACGGCCCACGCTTGTTGCCGGGCGCGTTGTAATTTTGTGGGAATAGAAATCCAGGAAGAATATTGTGAAGCTTCGGCCAAACGGCTGGAGCAATTCAGAACAGGGCTCACCCCCCAGGAAGTTGCGAACGGGGTGCAGACGCTTTTTGACGATTGAAGAAAGGAAGAGGATGAGTGAATATATACCGTTTGAAGATGAATGGAAACAGGCCATGAAAAGGGAAACGAAGAATACCATAATAGATATAGCGAGCGATATCGGAAAGAAAAATGCATCCCTGGAAGGCGAGCGGGCAATGACCGAACAGAATTTTACGGATTGGGTTGAGTCTTCCGTTGGAAGAGAAAATAAGTCTTGCAAGGAAATTGAGGAATTAAAAAAACAGATAAAAGATGAGGCTCAGATATTTAATGATGACAATGATAAGCTCTTGAAGCAGATGGGGGAGTTAAAGAAAGAAGTTGCTATAGGGTCAAGGCTATTTAGGTCAAACAATGAAATACAAAGGAACTTTAAAAGCGAAATAATAAACATTAGGATGCAAAGAGACTATTGGAAGGGTAAATTAAGAGAAGCCTATAGAAAAATAGGATATTCCGAGGAAACAATTAGAAAGGAAATTCAATAGTGGACAAAATAAATATAGATGTTTTGCGTAAATGCAGTGTTGCCGTTTACCTTGCTTGCGAAGAACCTGTTGCAAGAGATATATCTAATAATCTAAAATGGGCTATAGATGAACTTGAATCTAAAAACAAAGCCCTCAAGGTAGCGGAGGATGCGTTGGTAATGATAGACGATACTATTTCGGCCAACACAGAAGCGTCTAATTTGTTAGTGTTTATGGGACTCGATAAAGAAGATATTAAGTTGGATAAATTCGTTGACAACACCCTCTCCGAGATCAGGGCGGTGAAGGAGGGATGTGATGGACGTTGATACATGGATGGAAATATATAGACCCTGTAAATAGAAAATAAGAACACAAGACAGTTCTGTCTATTGTGTTTATTGTCGAAGAAAAGGTGGAACGCTTTGCAATTTCAAATGTTGCCCAAAGGTGAAGGAGCAAGAAGATGAGTGAAGAAGTGAAAGAATTGGTAAGACAATTAAATAAAAAAATAAAAGAACTCCGCACCGCCCTTGCTGAGCTTCAAGCGAAGTACATTGCCCTTGAGGGCAAGTGTGCAGAGAAGGATGAAGAACATCAAAAACAGGTAAATCAAATTGTTGCTGTTGAATTAAGTTTAAGATTAGAAGCGGAAAAGAAACTCGCAGAGAAGGAAAAAGAGGCGGAGAAGTTGAAGCGGCTAAATCAAGAGCATTTAGCAGAATTAAGTGGATATAAAGGAACATATCAAAGAGCCAACTTACAGAGATATACAATGAAAGATGGTGATTTAAAGGAAAATGATAACGGATGGTGGTGTTATGCAACAGAAACGCATAGAGAAATATTTAGTTTAGAGAAGGCTCTTACTCTGTGCGTGGATGCGTTGGAGATAATGTGTAATAAAAACGAATGCGCAGGGTTTGAAGTTATTGGAGAAAGAGCTTGTAAGGCTTGCATTAAAACCAAAGCCCTCTCCGCCGCAGAGCCGTTTGTAAAGGATAGCGATGGGATTTAAGGTAAACAAAGCACTGCAGGAAGTTCGAATCGAGGTCTATTTGCACAATGTCCTGATTAATTTTTTCACAGCCAAACGATCCTGGGCAATAGATCAATACAAAATCAGCGAAAGCGAACTGCGAACCGGGCAATTCAATATTCATATAAACGGGCTAATCGTTAGCGTTATTGAAATTTAAGAAAGGAAGAAAATGAACACGTTCGACAAAGTAATCGACAGGATCAGAACCGAACGCGCCGCCCAGGACGTCAAATGGGGCGAACAGAATCACGCACCGCAAACCTGGATCGAAATCCTGGGCGAAGAATTCGGCGAAACGTGCAAAGCGTCGCTCGAACACCGGCACGGCGGCCGGCCAATAATTGAATATATGCGCGAGATGATCCAGACCGCAGCCGTCGCAATTGCAGCCCTTGAAACTATGCGCCGGCAAATAGACGATCCAAAGGTTTATCTGGCTGGACCTATGATGGCCTGCAATTTCAGCGAAGTACAGGGCTGGCGAAATCTTGCCACGGCGCGGTTAAATATAAAAACCGTCGACCCGGCCCGGCGTGATTTCAGCGGCCGCACGAATATTAACTGCATGAAGGAAATCGTAATCCCGGACAAAAAGGATATCGACGCGTGCCGGTTCGTCCTTGCGAATTGCTGGCAGCCTTCCTGGGGTACCGCGATGGAAATCATGTACGCCTGGGACCGGAACAAATACGTGATCGCGATCGTTCCGGAAAACAGCGGCGACGAAAAGGAACAGATAAGCGCCTGGATTATCGCCCATTCCGTGAAGGTTTACAGATCCCTGGAGGAAGGGATCGATTACATTAACAGTTTTTACGAAGGAAGGAAAAAGGATGACTAGGGAGGAATGGGACCACCTGGACGACGATGAAAAATGGGAAGAATTCAAAACCACGCTCGCCGCTCTGGATGCTGCAGAAGACCAGGCGAAAACTTTAAATTCTGAGAACGATATGCTCAGAGAAGAAAACCAATACGAATAGAAGGGAAACAAATGAAAACATGCGTGAATTGTCAAGATAAATTCGAAAACCTAATGCCCGGCGATCGCTGCGTCAAATGCTTCGAAACCTGGACCAATAAACGCCCGGACAAACTAACCAAGAAATATTGGGACAGCTTAACGGACGAACAGAAGTGGGTGGAAATCAGCAACACTTTCCACACCGGGATGTTAATTGCGATGGCCTACAAAACCGAAAAGGAAGTACGCCTGACCATGAAGGACGATATCGCCGAACTGATCCGGGAGAATACTGAGGTCCGGGAAGAAAACACGGCGTTCCGGGAAAAGATAAAGGAATTGGAAGACGATATAGAACCGGGCCCGCATAAGATCATACCGGTGCCAGGACAGGAAGAATTTGGGATGTGCGAGATCTGCGACGCTGCAGAAGGCGAACTAACAACCGAATGCCCAGGACGTAAAACATCATACCTGGAACGGCAGGCGGTCCTCCAGGGCCAGGGCGATTTCAAAAACGGCCGCTGGATTTCGAAGCTGTAATGGCAAAGAAAGTAGAAAAAACATACGGCGTCTGGACGTGCCCGGCGTGCGGAGAAGAAAATACGGATCCGGAAGAAATAAAATATACGATCTGCCACAAACAGCACCCCGTCACCCTGGGGCCCGTTGATAAAGACGGGAACCGATCGGCAACGCTCAGAAAGGAAACGTGGTGATCGGATTTCAGATCATCACAGTTTACATAAAAGACGAAGAGGAAAACATCCCTGTGGTCCTTGAATTCGAGCGCGTGCCGTGCCTGAAACCTGGGCCGGTTCGCGAGGTTTTTCCCGTCGATCGGGAGCCTCCTTAATCAAACCGGTTCAAACTTTGGACCCTTGAAAAATATATTTTCACACGTTCAAGGAGAAAGAAATGAAGCACTAATCGACAAGCCCCTGAGAAATCGGGGGCTTTTTTTTCGCAAAATGTAGAGCCATGTAGGGCCTCAAAATGAACGAATTCAGGCACCTATACCCCTCTAGCTATACGCCTGATAGCCTTTGCGGCCTTTGACCCCTTCCCATCAGCTTTCAATGAATTTATATCACCCCATGAGGAAATAAGTAAATTCGTTTCATGAAACACAGCCCAAATACCCCTTAAGGCCGCAAAGGCTCACAAACGTTATGCCTGACCGCTCTATCTGTACGAATTCGACCGTTTTGAGGCTCAACAAGGCTCAACATTTTACCCCCTGCGATCGCAAAAAAATAAAAAATCTTATGCCCGACGGCGTGCAAATGTTCGGCCTTAAAGGCCTTATCCGTTTTCAAAACCCTAATATATACCGCAAAGGTACGTACCCTTATTTTTCTTTATTTTTCCGTATTTTTCCGTTTTTTACTTGATTTTTCCACAATCATGGCTAATAATACAGGTCGATGGCTAAAAAAAAAACTGGCAGACCGAAAAAAAAACTAACCAAAAAACAGGAGGCCGCGATCATTAAAGCGCTCGGAATGGGACTACCAAAAAACCAGGTCTGCGCTCTGGTCGATATGGGCGATAACGTCTTCCGAAAATACCTGGCCTCGCATGCCCGACTTTCAAAGGCCTATAAAAAAGCAGCCGAAAAGGTAAACGAAACCATAATAGGCGTTTTATCTAAAATGGCCGCCAGTGGAAGGCACCCCGGCTGCACGATTTTTTGGGCGAAGACGCGCTGCGGGTTCAAGGAAAAACAAGTAATCGAAATGGACGCGGATAGCCTGGCCGATACCGCTCAGAAGATCCTGGCCGATAGAATGAAGGACACGAAATGAGTAAAAAGAAACACGACCCCTGCCCGCGGTGCGGCGGCGTTCTTAAATTAAAGAAGGGCGCCCATTGGGTTGTTTGCGGAAAGGGCTGCGGCTTTACGGTTTCACGGTCCCATCGGTTTTCTGCGACTTATAGCAAAGGCGAACAGAAGGACCGGAAAAAGCAGGCCCGGAAAGCAGCGAAGAAAAATGACACGGATAAATAGAACAGGAGTAAAGCAAGCCCCGGCCGGCTGCAGAACTGCAGCTGTCCCGGTTCAAAGTGATACCGGAAAACGGCGTAAGGTGAAACGAAGAAAGAGGGATAAGAAATGAAGAAATGCCCGAAGTGTGGAAGGCCCTTGATTTTTCATAGTGATTTTTTTGGCAAGGATTGGTATGAGTGTTGCTTTGATCGTTGTGAATATGCTGAACCATACACCGCAGAGAGTAAGAGCGATGAGAAATGAAAAAGCCCTGGAGATCGTTAACAATAATATTCCGAGCGGGTCTTTTTGTTCTCTTTGCCGGCGTCCTTTTCTTATCGATGTCAATGACACCGGGGGAAAGGACCACGGGCGGGTATTCCTTTCGTGTGATTGCGTCGCCTGGAAATTCATGGAGCAGGAACTCGAACTCGCGATGCTGGAGCCAAAGCATGGGTAAAATAATAATCCCGAAACTCCACAAGCTGCAGAAGGCATATGCGAAATCAACGAAACGCTTCAACCTGGTTCGGGCCCCGCGAAGATCGGGCAAAACATACACAGCAGTAAAATATAGGCTAACGCCACGCGCCTTTGGCAATACATCACGGCCCGATGCCAGGTATGCAGCGTGCGCGCCGACTAGGGACCAGGCCAAGCGGATTTTTTGGGATGAACTCTTGAAATGGTCACCTCCTGAATTAGTAAAAGATATAAGCCGCGGCGAATTGGTCATCACGTATTGGAATGGCGCGCGTATCTATGTTGTCGGTATGGATAAACCGGAACGGATCGAGGGATCGTCCTGGGATGGTATTGCTTGCACAGAGATGGGCAACATAAAACCTGAAGCCTTCCAGGCCCACATACGCCCGGCATTGATTGATCGGCAGGGCTGGTTTGATGGTGAAGGTGTACCGGAGGGAAGAAAGCCGCCGTTTTATGATATGTTCGTCGAGGCTGAGAAACCAGAGAACGCGAAGTTTTGGGATACGCATTATTGGACATACATGGATGCGGTTTCCTGCTACCTGGGGAAAGCCAAAGCCCTAGAAGAATATAACCAGGCGAAAAGCGAGATGGATATCCTTCTGTTTCGTCAAGAGTACGATGGCGATTTCATTTCGTTCGAAGGCCAGGCCTACCACGCGTTCGATCGGCCGAAGCATTGCGCGCGGTCCCTGGAATGGGATGGCGATGCCGATCTGGATTTCGCTTTCGATTTTAATGTGAGCCCCGGCGTGTGTTCTGTTTCTCAGGAAGTGAAAAACGAAACGCACTGTATCGGCGAAGTATGGATCCCGAAGAATAGCAACACCGGAGCGGTATGCCGGAAGTTGATCGAGGATTGGGGCGATCACGACGGCGATATTGTATGCTACGGCGACGCAACCGGGGGGGCCCGTGGATCTGCGAAGGTTGCCGGATCCGATTGGGATATTATTGAGGAAATGCTGGGCGATCATTTCGGCGCTGATCGTGTTATCCTGAATGTCAAGAAACAGAACCCGTCCGAACGTGCCAGGGTGAACGCATTGAACAGCCGGCTCAAGACAGGCGATGGGAAAATCCATATGTGCTTTGATCCTGAATATGCGAAACGGTCGGCATGGTGTGTTGAGAATACTTCGCTGCTTGCCGGCGGTTCGGGTGAATTGGATAAACCGAAGGGCTCATTACTAGCGCATATGAGCGATGGGATAGGTTACAAAATCGATTACTTATATCCGAAGGGCGGCGGTGCTGATACTTTCGCAATGGCTATATAATGAAGGCGGGATGCGTGCGTGCGTTTCTTCCTTTGCAGCCCTGGGCCGGTGCGGTGCTGGCCCAGGTATTTTAACTTTAAGGAGAACGATATGAAGCGGATAGTAAAGCGGACGATATTTATTGTGTTTGTGTTGGCGTTCCTGGGTTTCCTTTCGACGGTCTTTATGGGCTGCACGCCTCAGAGCGTGAAGAAAAGCGGGGCACTAAATGAGCAGGCGGTTGTTTATGCCAAAACTAAAGCCTCCAATGTTGTGACGACGTTTGAAAGAAGCGACGATGAAACCCTGAGAACTTTTGCCGGAATTATAAATCATGATATTGTTTCTCCGCTTGAGGAAGCTGCGGCATTTATGAAGCCGGTGATGAAAATAATAGGCTATCCAAAAGACCTGGATGTATACATTCCAGGGGCTCCGGAGAATGAAAGGCTGGCCAACAGGGCAATGACTGAGGCGAAACTTGCAACGTTGATAGAGGATGCTTTCGCTAAATTTGCAAAGAATAAATTGCCGGATGCGCTGGGAAAATATATACCGGACCCGGTTGCGGATAAGGTATCATGGGAAGGAATACTTGCGATGATTGCCGCCGTGATTACGGGATACGGGGGTACCAAACTCAGCGGCAAAGGGATTGCGAAGATTTTAAACAAGGGAAAAACGAATGCCTAAAAAGTTAGGACGAAACAAACCGGACGAGGTTGATGCAACTTCGGTTCAATACGATGAAATGGAATTGAATTGGGATCTCCCGGACACGCTATGGGGCGGGACAACTGCGATGCGCTTGAAGCCTGAATTCTTGCCGAAGTTCAAGGGTGAAAAACAGTTAGAATTCCAGGAACGCCTAAATCAATCCTTCCTCTTCAATCAATATAAGAATACGATCGAAGACGTCGTAGCGAAACCGTTTAGCGAATCCGTTATTGTGACAGAACCACCGGTAGAGTTGGAAGGCTTCGAAGACGACGTAGACGGTAAGGGAACGAACCTAACGCAATTTGGGAAGGACGTTTACGAAGCCGGGATGCGCTGGGGGCTTTCGCATATCCTGGTCGACGCACCGCCAATACCTAAAATGGTAGATGACGTCGGGAACGAAGTAGCCCGCACGCTTGCCGATCAAATGCGCGATGGGCGCCGCCCGGTTTGGGTTCATGTAACCCCGAAGACGTTGCTCGGTTGGCGTACTGAAACGATCGCGGGCCAGACGATATTAACGCAAATCCGGGTTAAGGAATACGCCGTTGAACCGGTCCTAAAGAAAACATACCTCGATCAAACCGTTGAATATGTACGCGTTATAAATCGGACCACCTGGGAACTTTGGAAAAAGAACCCAAAGGGGAAATGGGATCTAGATGACAACGGCACAAATGACCTCGGATGGATTCCGCTAAAGACATTTTACGTTCGGCCGACTGGTTATTTAACAGCGGATCCAACCTTCATGGATTTGGCATGGCTGAACCTGGAACACTGGCAAAGCAAAAGCGACCAGCGGAACATTCTGCATTATTCCCGGTTCGCCCAGTTGTTTGCAAAGGGTATGACGATCAAAGAAATAAAGGCAAGCCAGCAGGTAGGCGCGAACAGACTCATGGCTGCGAAGGACACGGATGCCGATATGAAATACGTCGAGATTGCAGGGCCAGGGATTGCGGCCGGTGAGCGGGATCTGAAACACATAGAAGACCAAATGGAAGTTGTAAAGGCCACGCCGTTTGTTCAGCGGAAGGGGTTCGATACAAAAGCAACCGGCATGATTATTAATGAAGCCCGGTCGACCAGCCCGGTCAAGGCCTGGGCCAATATCGAGAGTACTGTCCTTAAGGGTGCTTATGAATTAACAGCGGAATGGCTGAACCTGGACCTCCCTGAAAAGTTCGAGGTAAAAGTTTATACGGATTTTGTAAACGCCGCCGGCAATTCGAAGGATATGGATCACGTTATCGAATTAAGACAGGAAGGCACGATCACAAAGAAGACCGAACTCCAAGAAGCACAGCGCCGGGGGATTGTTGTTGAAACGATCGATCCAGACGACGAATTAGAAGCAGCGGCAGGCGAATCAATGGACGAACTGAAGGCCGCTGTTAAGGCTTCGAAGGACCCGGACCCGGACCCGGATGAAGGGAATGAGGATTGATGAATGGCCGGAATAAACGATCAAATTTTCAACCGCGAAGTAAGCCATGCGATTTTCGTTCACCGGTTAGCCGGTCACGAAGCGAACACGGTGGCGGCTTTGCTGCAGGAAGTTCTGGACGATCTGGAAGCCAGGCTCCGGGGGAAGTTTGGAACCACGCTGACGTTCCGATCGAGAACACGCCTCCGCGAGATCGAAAAGCTGGTAAAAGAACAGGTTCGATTGCTGCCGATTCGTCAAGCGTTGCAATCGGATCTTGTCGAAATAGCAAAAATGGAAGCCCAGCACATTGCGTCGGTTTTGAACCCGGCACTAAATCCGCTGGGCCTGGATATAGCGCTGCCGGCTGCGGCAACATTGCGAACAATGGTAAACACAACACCCTTCGAGGGCGAAGTCTTGAACAATTGGTTTGCCGGGCTGCAGTTGAAAACACAGCGGGACGTTGCGCGGGGAATTCGTCAGGGAGTATTTCAGGGCGAAACGGTGCGGCAGATCGGGAAGCGCGTCCAGAGGGCGACGGCTCAATCGCTTCGGGACGCACAAACAATCGCCCGGACCGCGACGAAGGCCATACAAACCAGGGCGAAGGAGTTGACATATTGGGAAAACCGGGATATCATAAAAGAGGTTCGATACATTGCAACCCTGGACGGCCGTACTTCGTTTATTTGTCAGGGGTTGGATGGAAATGTTTACCCGATCCTGGAAGGGCCCAGGCCCCCGCAGCACATGAATTGCAGATCGGACACAACGCCCGTCGTGAAATCCTGGAAGGAATTGGGGATCGATCTGGCCGAAGCACCGGAAGGAACGCGGGCAAGTTTCAACGGCGATGTACCGGCGAAGACAACATACAACGAATGGCTCAAGGGTCAACCGACATCGGTGCAGAACGAGGCGCTGGGACCGACAAGGGCAAGAAATTTCAGAGCGGGCAGAGTGCAGGTTCGAGATTTTACAGACAAGCAAGGGAATACATTGACTCTGCAGGAGCTCAAGGTCAAGGAGGGCTTGACCGATGCTAATGTCAAGGTTACAAGATAAAACTATAACGAGCGGAATGGCCGTTCTAACCAATAGGAACACAGGGGCGCGATGCCCCGGAGAGATGAAGCGCGATGCTTCAAGGAGAAAAGTATGAAAGCTGCAATTTCAAAGGAAAAATGGGAAAAGCTTGACGACGCCGCGAAGGCCGGGTACAAGGTCAGCAAGAACGACGAAGACGTGTATGTGCTTATTGTGGATGAGGCGATGGGTTACGGAATGGCAAACATTGGTGACTTGACGGGATCTCTATCGAAAGAGAGAGCGGCCCGGAAGGAAGCAGATAAAAAGCTGAATGCGTTCGGTGAAATTACACCGAAGGAAGCAAAGGCTGCCATTAAGAAAGCCGCCGGCACGAAGCCGGAGGAAGACACCCAAAAGATTATCGATACGAAAGTTGCGGAAGCAATTGCCGGCAAAAACGAAGAGATCGAAACGCTGAAAGGCGAAAACGAATCTCTGAAAGGGGCCGGGACCGAAGCAACAATCGATAAGGCTGTGAGCGAAGCGATTTCGGATCACAAAGCCAACCACAAATTGCTCAGCTTGCCGCTACGAAGTGTTGTGGCAATGCATGATATTGACGGCAAACCCACGGCGGTTGTTGTCAATAGCAAGGGCGAACCGGTATATAATAAGGAAGGCAAGATAATGCTTCCCGGTGAACACGTCGGCACCGTCATGAAAGCTGATAAGGATTATGCTGCAGGATTCCCATCCGAAGAAAAAGGCGGCGGTAATGCAGGGACTAAAACAACTCCAGGATTGAATCCGGCCTCCGGAGATCCGGATGCCCCGATGAGAAATCCGCAGCAGAAGTTGAGGGAACTGCGCGAAAAACAAGAAGCCTAAATAGAGAAAGGAAAATTTATGTCATTAACACTTATAGAGGCCGCAAAACTTGAGAGCGGCGACGATCTGAGATCGATCGTCATGGAAAGCTTTGCTGCGTCTTCGGATCTTCTCAGGGTTTTGCCCTTTGAAGACATTGACGGAAACGCATTAAAGTATAACCAGGAAGAGGCCCTTCCGGGCGTCGGGTTCCGCGGTGTAAACGGATCCTACTCAGAAGATACCGGAGTTCTTAACCCGGTCATTGAAGCCCTTGCAATAGCCGGCGGGGATATCGATGTTGACAATTTCATAATCGACACAATGGGCGCCGGCCAGAGAGCGGCCCAGGAGAATATGAAAATAAAAGCGCTCGCACTTGCGATGACAAAGAGCCTCATCAAGGGCGATAGCGTTTCCAATTCCAAGGAGTTTGACGGCCTGCAGATCAGACTCATAAACGACCAGCTTGTCGATGCTGGATCAACTTCGGGGGGTGACGTTCTGAGCCTTCTGAAACTGGACGAACTGATCGACCAGGTAGACGATCCGCAGTATTTGCTCATGAATAAAACCATGCGCAGACTCTTGACGGTTGCAGCCAGAACACCGGCCGTGGGTGGGAATATCAATTACACCCAGGATGAGTTCGGCCGCCGGGTAACTCAGTACGATGGGCTTCCGATCCTTATTGCCGATAAGGATAACACCGGCGCTCAGATTCTTCCGTTTACGGAAGCAAACCCAGGGGGCGGCACCGCTGCTTCCACGTCGATTTACTGCCTGGCAGTAGGCGACGGCAGATTCGAAGGACTCCAGAACGGCGGGATGCAGGTAAGAGATCTCGGCGAACTGGATGCGAAACCTTCCAAGCGTTCGCGCGTCGAATGGTATATATCCATGACGCTTTGGTCCAAATATTCAGCAGCAAGGCTGAGGGGCATAAAAGTTGGAACAGTTACGGTGTGATTGTTCTGTTTTTTTTGAAAAAGAAAGGAATTTGATATGGAATTTATGCTTTTGATAATGATGGCCTGTATTGGCCTGGCTTTTGTCATGAATTTCGCAGATGGGCGTTCCAGCATTACAATCGATGACGACCTTATTTTTAAGGCCGCCGGCGCAATCGCGGCTTCGGCTGCAGTTGCAACGATTATCGATGTGGGCGCCGGGCTTTTCCGGGGTGTCATGCAGATCGATGTTTCGACTCTTGTGATAAACGATAACAATGAAATTTACGATATCGTTATTCAGGGATCACCCGATGCGGATTTTGGAACGGATACGAATATAAAGGACTTGGCGTCGATTACTTTGTGTGCCGCAGAAGTTCAGCGATCCGATTCAAATCTGGATAGTGTAATCGGTAGAAAAATGCTTTACTTTTCTAATGAAATGGATAGCGCTTTTTATCGCTATCTCAGGATTTACACGGTGGTCGCTGGAACTTCACCGTCGATCAATTACACCGCTGCAGGCGGCAAACTGTAAGATCGGATTTTCGAAAACCTAAAGGGCGGGGGCTTCGGCCCCCTACCTTTTTTTAAACAATGAAGGGAATGCCAGATGGCAAAGAATAAAACCAAGGAAGAAAAGAAAAGCACACCGGAAAGAAAAAAGAAAACCACGCAGCCGACCGAAGCGGAAGCTGTTATGGTGAACGGGGTAGATCCGAAGACCGGGAAGAAAAAGGTCCGCGAGATCAAAACAAAAAAGGTGATCGCAGTATGGCCTGTTGATGCCAATGAACTCATCCAGAGCGGCGAATACGAAGCCGTAGAATAGGAGAAATTTTGGGAAACACAATCGAAATGCTAGGCCCCGGCAAAATGGGCCGCGTCATGGTCGAGACGAAAAAAATCGGCAAAGCCCTTACCAAGGGACACAAATTCCTCAGTAAAAAAGAGGAAGCCGCTTACAAAAAGGATCTTGAGATCCAGGCAAAAACGGCTGCTGCTGCAGCCAAGAAAGGAAAATAAATGGCTGCGACTTTTGTTGTCGAAGACGGGACCGGGAAAACGGATGCGAATAGTTATATAACCGAAACGGCTGCCGATCAGTACGTCGAGAATCATAGCGGCGATGCAGATTGGGCTGGGGGATCCCAGGCCGACAAGGAAAAGGCGCTCCGTTTGGCCACGCAATATATCGATAACGAATATCGCGGTCAATTTGTTGGTGCCAGGGCGAACTCAGACCAGGCCCGGGCGTGGCCCCGGGCCGGAGGGCTTGAAGATAATGAGCGTATAATTGAAAGCGATGAGATGCCCCAGGTGTTGCTGGATGCGACAGTTGAGATGGCTCTGGTTTCTTTTGGCGGTACTGATCTCATGCCAGCGGATACAGAATTTGGAACGATCAAAAAGGAACGGAACGAAGTTGGACCAGTTGAACAGGAGATCGAATATATGGGCGGCAAGGATCCGTTTGTCTATTATCGAATTGTCGAAGATCTGCTTTCTGGTATAACAACCGGCGGCAATGAATTGATAAGGAGTTAGGATGGCCATACCGACGAAACTTGATACCAAACTTCGCCCGGTTGCCAGGGATTTGATAAGCAGCCTCGGCAAGGACGCGCTCATAATTGAGCCCGGCGTTTCAACGTATAATCCGGACACGGGCCGGAATGTTGAAAGCGCTGAGATCGTTCATGAAGTAAAAATCACGCCTCCGTTTCCTTACCAGGATCGGCTGATAACTGGCGACATAATCCAGAAGGGCGATCTCCGTTGTTATATCGCCGACCTGGATTTGGGTTTCGTTCTTAAGAATACCTGGAAGGCTGTATTTGAATTTGTCGTTGAGATCTCCGGGATCACGTACAATATGGCGTCCGGCGATAATTCAATAAATGATTCCGGCTCTGGTTTTGTTTCGGCCGGGTTCGTAATCAATAAACCTGTGATCGTAAGCGGTTTTGATGATGCTGGAAATGTTGGATATTTTACGGCTGATTCGGTTGTGTCAAATAAAATAATTCTAAGTAATGGAACGGTCGTTACGGAAGCCGTCGGCGATACCGTGAAAATATGGCAGGGTGATGTTTGGTTTATTGAAAATGTAAACCCGATATACACCGGACAATTTAAAGGGGCCTACGAATTGCAGTTGAGGAAATAGGCGTGATCAAATTCACAAAGCAAAGCATTCGAGAATTTAACCGGAAGGCGAAGAAGTTCGTAAAAAAGACCGCTCCCGATAAATTCGAAAATTTCCTCCGGAGTATTGTGACTCAGCTTTTGGCGGGCTTTATAGAAGGCACGCCGGTCGGCAATTCGGACCTTTGGGACGTTAAGCCAAAGGACAGATACGTAGGTGGACGCGCACGCGGGAATTGGCAATTGACAATAAACCAGAGGGCCCAGGGCATAATCGATACCGTTGATCCGGACGGTATGAAAACGCTGACGGAAGGGCTCAAGGTTTTGGCACACTTGCCGAAAAAGGGAATCGGTATTACTATTTGGATAACCAACAATCTGCCGTACATTTTACCGCTTGAAAATGGACATAGTACGCAGAAGCCGGTGGGCTGGATTGGTTTAACAATACAGAGAGTAGGGGCGACATTATGATAAGCTGGGAAGCCGCAGCGAATGAAGCGAGAAAAGAATTCCGGACCGGCGTCGCGGAAGCAGAGGGCGTTCCCACGCAGTACGATAACCAGGGCGACTTTACAAAACCATCGGGCAAAGGTTGGTACCGTTGCACCGTTGAAATGGGCGAAGATTTTCAGGCGTCTTTGGGATCTAACCCGAGGTTTCGAAATTTGGGCATGTTGATCATTCAAGTTTTCATACCGGAAAGCGAAGGCGACGCTGAATGCTTGCGGTTAGCTAATTTGGTCCGGACCCATTTCCGAAGATTGAACACCGCGAATTTAAGCTTTTATGTTCCGCGATTGATTCCAGTAGGAATACGCGGTGGGGAATATCAGAGAAATGTGCAATGTCCTTTTGATTATGAAGATTTTAACACTTAAATAGGAGAATTTGGATGGCTGATGCTAATGAAGCCGCAATCAGGTATTGGAAAGAAACGACCTGGGGCGAAGTAACGGGAACCCCGAAATTTACGGATCTGAGATTTACCTCGGATTCCTTAAAAGGGGAAAAGAACACAGAGGTCAGTGAGGAAATTGACGACAGCCGGCAGATCCCGGACGTGATCCGGACCGGTTTATCTGCATCCGGGGATATCAATTTCGAACTGAGTATGGTAACGTTTGAGGATTGGATCCTTGCGTTGCTTATGGCTGCGGCCTGGTCCGCGGAGGTTGCAGTTATAACGGCAACAAGCGTAGCGATCGTTGCCGCGACCGGAACGTTCACGGCTACCTGGTCCACACCGCCGACAGTAGGCCAATGGGTAAAGGTTGTTGGGTCGGCTCTAACAAACGATGGCCATTATAAGATTGCCACGTCAGCCGCCGGGGAATTCACGGTCAGCAATAAAGACGACCTGGTGGACGAAACCATTGCGCTGACAATCACAGAAGGGCGCCAGGCCGTGAACGGCGTGACCGAGCACAGCTTTTCGATCGAACGGGAATGGACGCAGCTTTCGAACGTGTTCCAGATTTATAATGGGATGGAAATTGCCGGGCTTTCCCTGGACATTCCGGCCAATGGTTCGAAGATCACAGGCACCTGGAATTTCCTCGGAAAACAGGAAACAGCGGCAGCAGCAACAGCGGGGGATGGATCGCCAACGGCTCAGAATACAAACCGCGTTTTATCCGCAGCCAACGATGTGGCCGGTGTTCTGGAAGCCTACGGAAACCTGGAAATCATGAACGGTTCGGTCGGTGTTACCAATAACCTTCGGGAAGACCGGAAGGTTGGCCAGCTTTCGTTGCGTAATATCGGCAAGGGCCGGATTGCTGTAACCGGCGGCGCTGGTATTTATTTTGAGGATAATATAATCAAAAATAAATACCTCCTGCATACCGAAAGCGGTATCGCTCTTGTGTTCCAGGACAGCACCGGAAAATCAATGATCATGGAAATCCCGTCGTTTAAGTACAGCGACGACGACACAAACGCTGGAGCGGTCGACGCTGTTTCAGTTGAGAACGTAGAATTCGAAGCCCATAAAAACGCGACCGAACTTGTAACGATTCGCGTAGCCGTTTGGGCTGCTTAATATTTTTTTTATGTAAAGGAAGAAGAAAATGGAGAAAGATTTAGCAAAAATGCAAGAGCAGGCTAAGGTTTATGATATCGGGAATTTTAAAACCGATGAGGATAAGGAAACCGACGGTGTTTGGTTTGATTACGATACCCCGCTCCGGGTCAAAGTTGCCCGTCTCGGGAACACCAAATACCAGGCGTATATGGAAAAGAAATATGGGCGCCAGCTTGACAAACTCATCAACGGTTCCCTGCCAAAGACGCAGGCCGACGAAATGATGACCGATGGGATGTCGCGTTACATTTTGGTCGATTGGGAAAATATGGGCGAAGGCGGGAAGCCGGTTTCTTTTTCTCAGGAAAAAGCTGCTGAATTTCTCCACATAAAAGACTTCCGCGACGAAATCCTGGCCTTTTCCAGGCAGCGGGAAAGGTATACGAGAGAAGTTGAGGCGATCGCCGGAAAAAACTTGTAGATTGTCTCAAGTGGGCGATGGAATGGGGAGAGCGAATCCCCAAACTTGAGGCAATGAGGGCCCAGGGAAAAAAGACGCCGCTTGATGAGCGACCGGTTCCATTTCCTGGCCTTCGAATGGCATGGCGTGCTTATTTGGAATGTCACAGCCGGCGACAGATTGGACTTCAGGCGAACCCGATTTCGATTGGAAGTATAGAAGCTTGGTTAAATTTTCGAAGGATCCAGGACGCAGAATTAAGGGAACGTATTTTCGATATGGTGTGTTCGCTGGACAGATATTGGCTCGCTAACAAAAAGGACAAATAATGTCGGCAAATGAAAAAGCATCCTTCGCAATAAGTATTGATTCCCGCGGCGCCGTAAAAGGTGCGCGACAGGTTGAGAAATCCCTGGATGGGATTGAGAAGGAAACGATGCAGACCGAACAGGCCATGAGCGGCCTGAAGGGTACCGCATTAAAACTGCTGGCAGCCTTTGGGGGCTTTGTCGCGGTCCGTCAAGCGATTCAGGTGATCGCAAACTTCGAAGACACAATGGGCGCGCTAATGGGCGTAACGCAAGCTACAGATATTGAGATGGCTAAATTAGAAAATACCGCCCGGTCTTTAGGCGCCACGACTAGGTTTACAGCGGCCCAGGCAGGAGAGGGGTTACTTTTCCTATCCCGTGCGGGTTTTTCCGTTGCTGAATCGACAAAAGCCGTAGCGGCCACCCTGGATCTTGCCACGGCTGCACAAATGGAACTCGGCCGGGCTAGCGATATTACGGCAAACATTATCCGGCAGTTCGGCTTGGAAGCCGGGGAAGCTGCGAGGGTTGCGGACGTTTTGGTAAATTCAGCTAATAAAGCAAATACAACCGTGGAAATGTTGGCCCAGGGTATGAGTTTTGCGGGGCCCGTTGCAAAGAGCCTGGGCATAAGCGTTGAAACTACAGCGGCTGCTTTGGGCGTGCTTTCGGATTCCGGAATAAAAAGTACGCGGGCCGGTATGGGATTGCGTCAGGTTATGCTTCGCTTAGTTGATCCAACTGCTAAAGCCAAAAAAGAATTTCGGACTATGGGAATAACAATGGATGAAATAAATCCGGAAAGGGTTGGATTTACTGCAGCCATTCGAAGATTAAATGAAGCACAATTAACGGTTGCCGAATCCGCGCGGATATTTGGAGTGCGACAGGCTGCAGCTGGGCTTGTTCTAGCGGAAGGCGTTAACAAAATGGACAAGCTATCGTTGTCTAATGATAAGGCTGCCGGTTCGTCGCGTCGGAATGCTGCAATTTTAGAAAAGACGCTAATAGGTCGATACAAAGAATTGATCTCAACCCTGGACGAAGTAAAACTAAAACTAGGGGAATCCGGTTTTTCCGGCGCCCTGAAAAGTTCGCTGAAATTTATAACAGCCGTGACGCGTGAATTGTTTGGAATAAAAAGCGGAGCCGATCAGGCTTCCATAGCGGTTAGGGCGACGGCGTTTGCGGTTAAGGGATTGACGGTTGCGGTTGGCGTCTTTATTGCTTTAAGTTGGCCGCTTGTTTTGCTGGGTATTCATAAGGCCGTTATAAAATTAATTCCAACATTGAAAACAATGGCAACGATGATATGGGCAGCGAATAAAGCGCTCCTGGCAATGGCACTAAGTGTGGCGAAGGTTTTGCTTCCGGCCATTGCAGCGATAGGGGTTGCATTTATTGCGTTTGAATTTACCCGTTGGGTTGTTGGCATGAAAGAAGTTCAGCTAGTTTCGAACGATGTTGTTTCTGGAATTGCGCGCCTATGGGAATGGTTAAAAAATAAATTCCGGATAACCTGGGCAGCGATTTCGGATATAATTATAACGTTTATGGTTAACCCGATTATAACAGCCTTCCACAATTTAAAAAATGAAGTTTTGGATGTTATACACGACATGGCGGTTAAGATAAAAAAAACAACCCGGGCCCTGGGCCTGGATGATTTGTCGGAGCAATTAGCAAAAGTTGTAGGAGCAACGACTCGAACTAAAGTAAGCGCACCTACAATTGAAAGTGATTTTCGCGTGAATCTAATACAGATTAAACGAGACTATGAAGCAGCAATAAAGATAATTGACGACGCCCACATGAAGGTAAAAACGAAATTAAAAAAGGAACTTGCGGCCAGACCGACGCAGGGTTTTGTTGCTTTTATGCAGGCTGATCTTTTGAAAATTGTAAATGCGATGGGGCTCTTTAAAGGTGAATCCACTGAAGCTGAAAAGATCCTAAAGGAAATGGAAGAATCCCTGGCTCAAATGCGTAAAGACGCGGAAGGAATAAAGCCCGTCGGAGTGGATCCGCTTTTAGTAGTTAGAAAAGGTATCGACGATACAGACAAGGAAATGAAAAAAGCCGTCATTACTGGTGAGGATTTTGCCAATACTTTGGCCTCTGGATTTGCCAGTGCAACCAGGGAAATGAAAAACTTTGGGCAGGCTATTGCCGGGATTATTGTTCAGCTTCAAAACATGATGATGGAAAAAGCATTCCAGCAAATTTTCAACCAATTGTTTTCTGCAGCTGTAACGCCCGGCGCTACAACTGCTGAGGGGTTGTTTGATAATCCGGATATAATTCCTTTTTCATCACCAGCTCAAATGGCGGGTATTGAGCTTGATCCTTTTAGCAATCCTGCACCTGTAGGCCCTGTGAAACCCGGGGGCAGGGGCGGCGATACCTATTTTCAAATGTACTCCCCGGACGCGCGAGGTATTCAGAATATGCTGATAAAGGACGACAAAGTAACGAAACAAATGGCCACAAATGCGCGGGCCGGTTATAGCATTTCAAACCCGGAGGTGATTTAATGAGCGATGAAGTTTTCAACGATGTAACGTATTTTAATTATCCATATGACGGGCGCCTGGTTCCAATAACGACGCCCCAGGTGAACCCGAATAAAACGGTCCGGAATGTGGTCGTCCATAACCCGCACGATTGGATGGTTTTCACAATCAACACAGGGCAAATGGCACAGGCGCGCCTGGAAGCCGTGATGGATTTTGTACGGGCCCGCCTGGGAAACGCAGACGATTTTCTTTTCCTGGATGAACACGGATCCGGCGACCGCGGTTATATAATCAACCGCCAGGTTATTGCAACCGGCGACGGAATAGAAACGCAGTTCCAGGTAAAACAAACGATTGGTGGCCGTGATTTTGAACGCTGGGATATCGTTCCAGGGAGCGAGAGTGTTTGGATAGACGGAACGCCCGCAGCAAAGCCGACGAACTATTCGATCGATTACACAAAATCCGGAATAATAACAACTGTCCTTCCTGTTCCAAATACTAAAGATATAGAAACGGCCTGCCAATATTACCGGCGCGTTCGATTTGCCGGAGAATATGCCGCAATTATGCAGGCGTTTGAACTCACGAATATGCAACTGGTCCTGGTCGAGGAAGGCGTGAAATGACATACAAAAGCGAACTCGCTTCCGATAATCCGACGTTTGCCCATTTCTTTTTATTGGAATTGGACGACACGACGAAAATTCGGTTTACTGATTATGGAAGAAATACAGCATTCGACGACGGCAGCGGATCCGAAACGTTTTATTCTTCTGAAATTGAGATCGACACCCAGGAACAGGAAACAGGAATAAAAGTAGGCGAAAGGCGTTTAACTTTTTATCTATCGCCTGAAATGATAACGGAGCTGGGCCTGAATCTTTACGAAATAAAAATCCAGCGACAGTTTGACCGGGCGGAGCTTACAGTTTTTGAAGTTTCAATAAACGACCCCGCTTCTTATGTTATTGATTTTTTCGGCGATTCTGGCCTTGTGGAAATAACGAACCTGGCGATCACGGCACAGTTCCGAGATATCTTTTTTATGCTTAACAAAATCGTGCCTGAAGATACCTACGGGGAAAGCTGCAATAAAATAATATTTTCGGATCGGTGCAAGCTGGTTCGCTCGACGATCGAGGTTACAGGATCAGCCGACGCCGGAAGCACGGATAAATTGCTGGTCGATTCGGTTCGTACAGAAGCCGATGACTGGTTTGATCGTGGAAGCCTGGAGATGACTTCCGGCGTGAATAATGGATTGCGCCGACAGGTCCGGGCGTCAATCGTTGGCCAGGTTGCTTTGCTGCAGGCTTTCCCGAACGCAATAGGCACCAGCGATATTTACAAGTTGGTTCCGAGTTGTCAGAAAACGTGGGCGGGCTGTAATCGCTTTAATAATAAATTAAACCACCTGGGTTATCAATTTGTTCCAACACGCGACGAAGTGGATTCGAGGTTTTAATGTCAGATCCAACAATGCCAAACCAGCAGGCATTTTCGGCCCAGGAGTTCGGGCAACAGATTGCCGTAACTGCTTTAACAATGGCCGCGGGACATTATTTCGGGCCCGCCGGTTATGTTATAGGCGGCACGCTTGGGACGATACTTTTCCCGCCGAAAAAACCGAAGAAACCGGACCCGGAAACAGAAGCCGGCCTGAATAGTGTTTCGGAAGGAAACCCGGTCTCGATCACATATGGAACGGACCAGGTTCTGAGCGCTTATATTTACAGCGCCCCGCTTACGAATATTGACAAGGGAAACGCCGGTTATAAATATTTTAATACGCTTATGCTCTCACATGGAAAAGGGGAATGCACGGTTTCGCGTATGTGGAAAAACGGCGAGCCGTATATTTTTGATAATAAAATATCTCCCGTCGCAGCTGGCCGCGAGGTTATTATTTACAAAGGAACCGAAGACCAGCCGATCGATCCAACGTTGTTGGCAGATCAGCCCCAGGCCGTTCCATATCGCGGAAATTGTACTTCAATGCACCGGAATATGTTCCTGGGTTTTAACAATTCAACCCTTCCAGTAATAAAAGCAGAAATCCATCGGTATCCTTATTCCGAAGATTTAAAAGACGCAAACCCCCGGGCGTATCAGCGGTTCGCAGATACAAAAAGCTACGGCGGCCTTCCGCTCAAGGATATTTACGGGAATGTTTACCTCGTAACCAGAACGGTCGTCCATGTTCTCGACAACGACATGCAGCACGTCCGGGATATCGATATCAGTTCGCTGAATATTCCGGCCAGCAGAGAAATCGGCGCGTATATTTCTTACCGTTACGACGCCGGATACATAACAATAATATGGGAAAACCAGGCGCAGACGAAAGTGTTCGGCGTGTCGTTTGTTCCAACGATTTCAAGTATTGGCGTAAGGACCTGGGTTAGCGAGGGCGTCGTCTGGTATGTGAATTATACCGCGGTCGATCATGGAGGTTCGGCGGTCCGGCGTTCACATATAACGGCCAATAAATATGATGAGTTTTTGGTATATGAAAATGCCTCCGTAGTAAAAATAAGGAAAGCGCGCGTGGGGCGGGCGTGGGGCGAAGGCACGACCGTTAGTACCTCGATGGATTTAGGAGTTATCAGCGTTACTTGTAACGACGATCGGCTGTTTGTACTTTCGGGCCTGGGGACGAAACTTTACATTTTGGATTTTGACGGAAATATACTTGACACAGAAACGATGGCACAATGGACCGATGAAATCCAGGCGCTTTCAGGGGGGCGCCAGGTTGTTGGCGTGAATTACAACAAAGAAATATCGCATCCAATTTATGAAATGTTAATGCGAACTTACATCTACGACGAAAGCGACCAATGGATAACACAATCGATCCCGGAAATTCAGTTGAGCCCGTATTTTGCAACGGGATATGATAAAGAAATCCTGCCAACTTATGCAGGATTACACGAAGGAAGGGACGGCACCCTTTTTGTTGGCGGTACTAATGAAAGCACGAATACGTTCGCAATCCAGATACCGATGGGGGCGAACGCTGCCCACATTCTTTACGATATGATGAACACCGTAAAATATATATCGAGTAGCCGAATAAATCTGCCGGCGCTGGAAATCGTTGCCCAATATTGCGTCGACAACAGGATCCCGATGAATTTCACGCTTGACAATAAACAGAATATCGCTGAAGTGATCCGCGATATTTTGGGCCATTTACTCGGCCAGGTTTACCGCGATAGCACGGGAAAATTTAAATTTTATGTTTCCCAGGACAGCGATTCGTCCGTTGCAACAATTACAGAAGGCCACGTCCTGGCGGCGACTTCGACGCAAAGCGTACTCGATGAAAATATCGTAAAATTTGACCTGAAGGATATCCAGCTTTGCCCGAACCGGCTCGATGTTTATTTTTCGAATCGCTTCGACGCTTACAAAAAGAACGCAACCTTTCCGATCGATGTTGACTTGGAACAGGAACGCGATGGAGAGCCGACAGCGGAAGAGATTTATTTCAAATATTTTTCGGATCCTGTAACGGCTAGCCGTATGGCCTGGCGTGGTTATAAGACCGGCCGATATAATACCACCGCGTACCTTACCCAGCTTCCGTTTGAACTTCGATACCTGGAAATTGGGAACGTATTTGTTGCGGATATGCCCGATCAGGAATTCCACGGGCAGCGGTGCCGGATCATATCGGTTGATAAACTTTCGCTGCGGTCCGGGGGGGGCTTAGTCATAGCGTTTATCCTGGACACGGAATACCTGAACAGCTTCGAGGATATTGATTTCCAGCCTTCATTGCGAAAAGATACCGTTCCGCTTCCGGCTTCGGTTACACGGCCGATCGTTTTTGAGGAAGACGCATTACGAAACAACGGCGTGACGACGCTCGGGATCACGACAATACCGTTCGACGCGAACACAACAATCGCGGATATATACACGGCAGATTTTGAGGCTGGTCCTTATAAATTCCGAAAACGGCTTTACAAATTGCCGGTGGTTGGCGAACTCACAGGGGCCCTGGATACTCGGAAGTTTCCAAAAATTGAAATCGACTACGCGGGATACAGCAACGCTTTCCCGGATTATACATGGCCCGAACAGCGACAGGACGAATCCTTTTGTTTGATTGGAACGCCCAGCGGTACTGAATTGAGCCTGGGAAATATGGAATTTGTAAACTATAAAACAGCCAAGGAAATTTCGGGCACGCTGCAGAAATTGACCGAAGTAAATCGAGGCAATTTGTATACAATAAATCAGGCACACCCGGACGAAGACTTGGTTGTTTTAGTTGGCTTTGATGATTATTTCCGATTTGAAGTTGGGAACAGCGCGATAGGTCAGAAGATTTTCGTCAAAGCAGTGCCCGGAAATGTAAAGGGGGAAATGCTCGACATAGACGACATAGATTCTTACAGCTATACGATCCACGGCGTTGCTGCAAAAGCTTCTCACGTTTGGGAACTTGAAATTCAGCAGGGCGGCATAGGGCTCGGACGAATTGAAACCGCGAAGGTTGCTGCGACACCGAACAGAACCGTAACGATACAATACGGCGACACAAACAAACTCGGGGGCCCTGGCCGGTCGTCCTGGGAAGAATGGCTCCAGAATGAATTTATACCGGGCGATATCGTAAACTATGTAATTTATGTTTACGACGCGAGCCTGAATTTGATAGCGACGCACAGCCTGGGATCGACGGCGAAGGTTTACGCATATACCGAAGCGCAGAATATTGCGGACTTCAGCGGATTTACGACGGATTTTTATTTAGGCGTTAAACCCGAAAATGCAATCGGCGGCCTTAAAGATGAATGGGTTGAAAAAAAGCATATTTTGGTAATAGAATAAAGGAAGGCGAAAATGTCAGAAACAGCACAAATGGGTCTCCAGGAAATGTTCGAAGGAATGAATAACGGGATTCAAACTCAAAATAACAACGTGCAAAAAATAGATCTCGGGCCGACCTATTACGTAACGCTCGGCGAAAATGGAAGCGAGGGGGAATGGTTCTATTATGATTTTATAACTGGCAAAGCGAAAAAAGCAAAAGCTGATTCCCTTACCACGTGCACGCAGATAATCGGCGTACTTACCGCCGACGGTGTAACAGATGAGGCCCGGTTTTTCAGATACCAGGGATGGCATCAGAAAACGGCCTGGGGTTTAACTGCGGATTCTCTGTATTACCTTTCAGCAGCAACGGCGGGGGCCCAAACGCTCACGCCGCCGGCTACGCCAAATCTGGTAATACCGCTCGGCCATACCAGAGCCGATACCGATAAGTTTTATATAATGCGTGAAAATGCCGACGTTGTTGCTATGGTTGATCCCATGACGACGCGGGGGGATGTCATATTCAGAAACGCATCAAATGCCACGGCACGACTTCCGGTCGGCGCGGCGGGTGAGGCGTTACTATCCGACGGAACAGACGTGGTCTGGGGAATCGCCGGAGGGGGCGGCCTTCCTAATGCGCTTGTCCCGACAGACTATCCGGATGTGGCTTCCGCGATCGCGGGAGAGGCTTCGGGGGCACTGATCGGAATTGAGGACCATATCGCCGTAGATGCCGGCGCTGACCTTGTCCCGAAATACGGACAGCGGTTTGTGAATTGGGGCACGGCGGGTATCGGGGGTGTAGGCACAATCATCCTAATGGAAGACTATATAGTCAACAATACCAGTGATGACGTCGGGTTTTTCGGGATAACCTTTAAGCACAATTCAAGTACGGTTGAGTTTAAATATATAAACAGCGGCGACCGCTTCACAATGCGAGACTGTTACTTTGACGTTCCGGCGGGCGGCAACATAAAGGTTATTAATAACAGCGGGGACAAGTGCAGATTTAAGGGGCTTTGGATTGACGACGCTTTCAATTCGTTCCAGACGGTGTACCAAAACACAGGCGACGATTGTTCTATCGAGGACTGCAATTTCAAGGGGGTCAGGGGTAATTCAAATACGCCGTTTATTCTCGGCAATATACAAAACCACCTGATGAAGGATATCTACCTTGAATACGGAAGCCAGCAAGTGAATACCATAGGGACCATTACGCAGGCGAGTTCACTTGCGGAATACGGGAATAGATTCGAGAACATTACCATAGTTGGCAACGGCACCGCTAACGCCAACAACGGCATATCGACAAACCATGTGCGCGACGTGTGGAAAAACATCAGACTGAAGGGCTTGAATATCGGCGCTCAGATACTATCCGAAGCACACATGGACGCACTTGAGATAGACAGTTGCCAGACGGCTTTATGGCTTCGGAATGAGAACGCCCAGCTGTCGAACGTAACCATAATCGACTCTGCAATTCAGGATATCAAAACGGGCGCGGATCCGCATTACACGCACATCATGAATTTAACGGTGTTGGGAAGCTCTGCGAATGGAAGCGTGTTCGAGCATGACAAGGTAAGCATCGAAAATGCATATTTTGAGAATGACGTTACGATTACGGACGGCGACAAAAACAGTTTCGCGAATTGCTACCTCGGGGGCGATGTAATCATCACGGGAACATCTGAAAATAATATATTTAACGGCTGTCAGATAGAAGGAAGCTGGCTCGACAGTTCGACGAACCAAAAGAATGATTGGATGGCTCCGCGGGAGCAAGCCATTGTTGATCTTGACGGTTTTGGAAAATATACAGACCCGCAGATAGCTTGCGATAAGGAAGGCGAAGATGCGGCTATATTTTTCCGCAAGGGCACTTACGCTTTAACCCAGGCAATCATAACAAAGAAGGGCCAGTCATTGCTTGTGGTTAATAGAGGGGAAGTGAAGTTTGATTGTACCGCCGCAAGAACGACGATCACCGCTTCTACCTTGTCGTGGGCTAACGCCGATAATTCGGTTAATGATTCAGGTAGTGGATTGGGAAATTTTGCAGTGGGTATGGTTATCAGAGGTTCGGGCACGGCTGGCAATAATTTATTATTTCGAATAGTAACGGCCACAGCAGCAAAACTCACCCTTGCGGATAATACGGTTACGGATGAAGTTGTGGGTGCGTCAATGAGCCTGGATGAAAAAATAATATTATACGTAGGCTCCAGGGATGACGCAGTAGAGACAGCGGGAAGTGTGAGCGTCACCAAAGACAGCACAGCAATGGTGGGGGCCGGTACTGTCATGACCAACAAAGTTTCGGGAAATTATATTGTTATCCGGGCGGTTGCCTATGAGCTTGATGTCATTACGGACGATTTGAATTGGACAGTAAAAAAGAGATACAAAGGGCCTACCAAATCGGGGCTTGATTATAGAGCGCTCGCATTGGATAAAAATATAACAATAGACGGGATTGATATTGAAGGTTATGAAACAAAAGCCGGAGATACCAACGATGGTTTGATTGACATATTCGGGGTGGTTGATTTTCAATTAAAAAACGCAAGCGCTTCTTGCGTTCAAAGTACTAACCGGGTTATGGAGGTTAACGATCTTTATAACAGTTGGATGGATAATTTTTCCGTAGAGGGTGACTTGAGCTATTATGGAGTATCGGTAAATTATTCAGACGGCAATTCATTCCAGGGGTTCCAGATAAAAGGAGTAAGGCGGGGGTTCCAGTTTTTCGAATGCCATTGGAACGCGGTAAATAATAGTTTTGCATTGGGCTGTTCTGATTATGGTTTTAGTATTAGAAACGATTCAAAGTTTAATACTTTTACGGGATGCCACGCGATAGGATGCGACGCAACCGGTTTTACAGCTAACTCAGATCATAATACTTTTAACGGATGTTTTTCACAATACAATAACGGGGCGGGCTTTCTATTAACTGAAAGTTGGTGCGTTGTAAATGGTTGCAACTCTTCATATAATGTTGAGCACGGGATAGAAAATACCAACGGCGATAACCAGGTAACCAACTGCACGATATACGGCAATGACAGCGGTGACACCGATACGTATAGTGGAATTTATATAACAGCAGGAGGGGCCCATGCCCATTTAGTTGGAAACAGGATATCGGACAACGATCATTACCAAATAGATAACGCGGGACTAAGTACATATCTTGAAGGCAACATGACAGAAGGAACGTTGCAAACTGGAGAGATAAATAATACCGGCACCATGTATGGGAGCAACTATGATTGGACGAATGGATATATGGTTCAGTATGGAGATGTTTCTTTTTTGGGTGATGTGGACGTAAAAACAAGTGCTTCTATTGCTTATATAAGAAGCACAGTATATGATTCGGGTTTTGCTAATCCACAAATTCATCTTAGGAAATCTGACAGTACTACAATAGGAACAATAGCACAGACAAATAGTGGGGATGGACTTGGACAGTGGTGGTTTATGGGTGTAGATGCTTCTCCTGCTTTTAATAGGGGGGCAGTAATTAAGGCGAATCAAAATGGAGTGGCAAACACAAGAGTACCAACAGATTTAATTTTTGAAACTTATACAGCGGTTGGAGTAAATGCAAATCAATTTATTCTTAGAAGTGCGGGTCCAATAGAATTTGGTGGCGCATTAAATGTAAATGGAAATTTTATTGATAACGTAAGTTATCTCTTAGGCGATGCAACATTCTTAAGAATAGGAGCGGCGGGGGCAAGCGGTCACGGATTGACGGCCGATCAGGATTTGCTTATTGCGGGAAAATTAGAAGTAGACGGGACGGCTTTTTTTGATGCTGATATGCAAATACATGGATCTCCGGGCCACTTGTTTTGGATGGAAAGTGGCGGTGGAGCGGCGAACCTAAACGCACATTATGGTTACGACCAATTTGTATTAGGGTTAGACGTAGAAATAGGAAAACAATTTATTTTGACTTCATACATAAACAGAATCTTAGACCATGACCACCCATTGCAAACAAATCCTACCTCTTTTATTCATTCTAATTTAAGCCCTAATGTGTCCAACAATGAATGGGGCAGCACGCATCATGACGGGGGAGATTTTGTTTTTACTACCGGCATTGAAATAGGCGTCGGGTCGGCTCCGACAACAATACCGAATGAATTTGTATTTGCTCCGCGAGGAGTTCAAGGTGTAAAGATAACAGCATTAAAAGGTATAGCAATAAAAATAACAAACGAAACGGGAGCGGTTACAGTTAAGGGCCAGATAGTAAAACCTGATACGGCAAATAATGACGCGGCCATACTGACCGCCGCAGATGATCTGGAAGTGACGGGCGTATGGCTGGATAGCGGTGTAGCGGACGGCGCGGAAGCATGGATGGTCGTTGTGGGCATTGCCGACGTAGCAATGGAGGATAATACCGCGGCTACCAGGGGTAACTGGGTAAGGACTTCAATCACAGAAGCCGGATACGCGGACGCCACGAACGCCGGGGCGCCGGCCCCGATAAACCAGACACACTTCGCGGAGATAGGACATTGTATCGAAACCGTCGCAGCCGGCGGAGGCGGGACTCATATATTGGCGAGATGCGTATTACATTTTAATTAAGGAGAAAATAATGCTGGAATTTGATGTGCCGGGCAAGGCACAGATTCGGAGATTCATTGTGGAGCTGGACCAGGGGCTTGTCAAGCTTGTATGCGACGGCAAGAACATCGACCCCGCAAATATACTTGACATTGAAGACAAAAAGAAAGACGCCCTGCTATCGGCTATGTCAGATATTGCCGTGGACATACTAGCGGCAGTGGGGGTGGTCAAGACTAAGGTCGAACTTATCGCAGACGTGGAGGCCAGCGCGGAAGCGTTCAAGCTTGCCACGGCGCCGCTCGAACCCGAACCCGAACCCGAAGAATAATTTTTTTGCAAAGGAAGAAAATGAAAATCACTTATAATAATTTGATGGGGCCTGCGCTGGGCTGGTTGTTTAATGCGGGATGTGACGATTACGATAAGGCACTTGAAATTGTAAAATTAAAGGAGGCCGCTATCGCACACATGAAAAGATTTAAGGAAATAAAAAATCAATTCATGAAAGCCTTTAAAATTACAAATGAGACTATCTTGAACGCTTCCCATCCACACTATGCGGGATTCGTTATGCTGATGGAGCAGGTTGTGGATCTTGACGCTCCCAAAGAAAAAATAGAAATAGAATTCCAGCCAGGCATGACGGCGAACGATATTGTCGTCCTGCGGAATTTTGCAGTGATAAAAAAAGCTAAGGAGAAAAAGGAAACAGCATGAGCGAAGACCACAATGAGGATCCGACAAAATGGTCCCAGGCTTTTTTCCAGGGTCAGATGTACGCAGAAACAAAAAACATCCACAAACGGCTGGACGTTATGGATAAGAAATTCGATCAAATAGACAATGAAGCCGGCGAACAATGGGGCCGGCTTCGAACAGTTGAGGAAAACCGGACCAATTGCCGGCAGGCTATGGACGAAAAGTTGCGCGGCATGAAAATCTGGTCCGGGATCGTAACTGGCGTCCAGGCTGGCATTACCTTTCTTTGGCTTTTGCTGCTTAAATCCATGGGCCTGGGCCCTAAATCTTGAAGATAACAGAAATATTTTTAATATTTACATAGCCCCAAAACGGCTGTAAGATGCAAAAAACCGCATTTTACGGCTTGACCCTGAAAATATCAAAATAAATTCTAATTTATATTTGACAAATGGCGATCTATATGCTATACTATTAATAGTTAGAAAGAAACTTTAAAAGGAGCGCGGAAAATGGAAAACAAAGAAATCGCTGAAAAGCTGGCAGAAAACTTTGACGGAAATATCTGGGAAAATTACGGCAAAATACGGGTCTATATCGGCAATCGTGGTTATGCCGAGATCACGGACAAAGGGGTTGATATCAACGCGATCAAAAGCGCGCAGTTTGAGGACGTAAAAAGTTTTTGCGCTGATAATAATATTAACGCTTATAGATAAGGACGCACAAAATGAAAAACAAAACAAGATGTATTGATTGTAATTGTGTATTAGACAACAATAATAATTATGGTGACGGGCTGTGTAATGTCTGTGCTGATAATTATTATCGCTGCGATTGTGGCAGGCTGGTCCCGATGGGGGATCTGTGTAGTAATTGTACGGATGACGATAAGACTTATAATTAAGGAGCGCGGAAAATGGTTTATAGTTTTGAAAAAGATGAAAAATGTGTAGAATGCGGCGGGTTAGCGGGGCGCGGTTATCATTATAATGAAATAGAAGATACATTTACATGCGATGCTTGCTTCCAAAAAGAAGACGCATTATTTAGGGCGGCCTCGGATTTACTGAGCGCCTGCAAGGGTGTTTTAAAAACGCTTCCTCGTAATGGGATGCACACGGGCGCGATTTCTTTGCTTGAGGGTGCTATTGCAAAAGCTGAAAATAAATAATTTTTAAGGAACGCAGATATGTTTTATTATGTAAAAAACAAATACGGGATTCCGGTTTTCGAAAGTGAAAACCTGGAAGACGTCGTAAACCATGCCGCTATTTACAGCTTGGAAAAACATACCACGGCAGATGTTTATGAACGCGGGCCGTGCGGTTATAACAGAAAAACACATTCCTTTAAAGAGAGCATCGACTTGGGCGGCGATCCACGGCCGTTGACAAATGAAATGATTGAGCGTATGGAAGGTTTGGTAAACGTGCGCGATATTGTAGTTTTGAGCGACGTAGTAAGCGCGATTATCGAAGATCTAAAAAAGAATGGATTTGAAAAAGACGACATCCTGGCATATTTAAATAAATTAATCGCACGCGGCGAATAACAAAAACACACTTTAAAAAGGGGCGCGGAATGTTGGAAGTAATAACAAGAAACGAAAAAAAATGCGACAGTTATTCGATATGGGTTGTTGAGATCCAGGACCGCGACGAAAACGGTCACATAAAAAACATGATGCGGATCGATGTGCTTTCACAACAGGAAGCGGACGAACTGGTCCGGGTGATTTCAGAGAGCGGGACCAATATTGCGGCTGCCGGCTTTGCAATAATTACCAATTTAAAAAAATAGCGAGCGCAGAAAAAAAAGGAGACCAAAATGTTTACAGTAAAAGAGGTACACCAAAAAACCGGGGTTTCGCTTTCCCGGTTGTACTATGAAATCGATCGCGGTTATATCAAAACCCAGGAACGTTATGGGAAAACCGTAATCAGCCAGAAGGAAGTGGATGGGATCATGGAGCGGGAAGAACAAAAGCGCAAGCTGGAACCGGTTGAGGAATACTGCGGCCGGAAGAACATGCACCGCTCCCATATTGAACCTGATCAAATGGTAAAAATTAACGGGCTTTTTTATATGAAAGGAAAAGAATGACGATAGAAGTCCATGTTTCGGAAAATATTGGCCGGCGCTTACATGAAGGAATCCAAAGCGCATCGCCCGGTCAAAGAATCGAAATCGAATTAATATTGAAGCTTGTCGCCGCCGACAAGTACACCGCCGGCCTCAGAATTCTCGCCAACAACGCCGAGATCCAGGGGGAACTTTTCTTACCTTGCGTTGTGAAAGTTAGGGGAGATCTATAATGGAAAAACTCACGCACAGCCGCATGGCTTGTTTAAAGGATTGCCCGCGGAAACATTACTGGCGATACGAAGCCAGAATCAGACCACGGGAAGACAGCGAGGCGCTTCGGATCGGATCGCTGTTACATGAAGGCCTGGAAACCAGGGAGATCCCGGAGAAACCTGAATACCCGGAATGGGTAATTGGAAATGAGGAAGCCGAAAACAAATGGGATGTGACCTTTGCAAAAGTGGCCGGGTTACTCCTGGGGTATTTCGAGTATTGGGAAGATGACGATTGTGAAGTTCTGGCCACGGAGTTGGAATTCGAGATGCCGATCAAAAATCCCGAAACCGGGGGCGTTGCTAAAACTTCAATCGCAGCCGGCAAGATCGATAAGATCGTAACGCTGCCAAAGAAAATGGGCGGCGGGATTGCGCTTATGGAACACAAAAGCACGAGCGATAGTATTGCCCCGGACAGCGATTATTGGTTACGCTTGAAGCTGGACCAGCAGATCTCGCTGTATTGGATCGCAGCCGTTGAAGAAGGGTACGATATCGGAACGGTCCTTTATGACGTTATAAAGAAACCAGGGATCCGACCAAAGCAGATCCCGGTTTGCCCTGAATGTGATGCGCCTTATGAAGCAAACAAAGACGGGATTTGTGTTTCTTGCGGGGTTATTTACGGCAAGAAAAAAGACAAACGCGTTGAAAGCCCGGACGAATACCAGGCC
>SDBT01001564.1_pt1 | contig 40513 bp, 36 predicted proteins | sample 2277101 | NCBI WGS metagenome assembly SDBT01 (sample SAMN10404973, study PRJNA504765) | marine sediment metagenome | isolation source: marine sediment core GS10_PC15, 103 cmbsf | place: Arctic Ocean: Southern Knipovich Ridge | collected 2010 | reverse complement strand
AACACAAAATATAAATCAGAAGTTATTGCGCATCTGATTGCTCTAATTTAGCTTGCTGTAATCTATCGATTTCAAATGAAATCGCGCTTTCTAAATCTCCTGCTAAACTTTTATAACCTTCTACCCTCTGATTAAATTCATTATCGCTTATAGGCTCACATTTCGTCACTTTAGAATGTAACTCATCACATTCTTCAGAGCCAGTCTGGTGCTCCTCATAAAGCCCTTTCAACTTATCTATAAATTCTTCAGAAAGACCACGATGGAGGTCCTTGCTGCTTAATAAAACAGAATATGGAACAATCTTTTTAAAAAAGTATTTCAATCCACTTTTTCCTTCTTTTTCTAAATCCTGCACGGCATTTATAAAATCAGCAACTTGTATTAGAGAATCATACAAATAGTCGCTACCCAATGCATTAGCAAGTTCTTCACGGTCAAGAAAAAGAATCCCCATCCTCTTTCGAAGTAAAATTCGCATAACAACTACAACCTCACTTCCTGTTTTCAGTTCTGTACCTCCTTCATGTTTAGGAACATCTTTTAATTCACCATTATTCATAAACATTTAATTAAAATTAAAAAAGGATATTAAAATAACATATTAAAAAAAATTAGCAAGATTAAACAAGCCAATTAACTGATAATCAGTAAAACCACAATTGGGTCTACCATTGGTTATACGCCCTTCAGCCAATCAGGAACTGGTCCTTTTTCAGATTCAGATGGTTCTTCCTGAACAGGTGATTCAGGAGGTCTGGCAGTTGGCTCATCAGTTGTTTTATCCTCCATATCTTCTTCAGTGCGAGGATTATGATCCTCGCCTTCAGTATTTTCGGTTGTTTCACCTGCTGGTTCCGAAGGAGCCGTAGCCTCTGGCGAAGGTTCCTCAGCTGGAGTTTCTTCAGTTAGTTGTTCTTCCTCCGCAGGAACCGAAGCCTCTGGCGTAGGTTCCTCAACTTCACCCTCAATAACTTCCTTGTTCTGCATCCAGGGCGGCATTTTGCCTTCACCTTCACCAACTGGCGTTTCTGGCTCAGTAGGCTCAGCTGGTTCTTCTTCAGCAGGTGGAGCTTCAGCTTTTGGTTCTAACGGAGTTTCCACTGCCGGAGCTTCGGCTGGTGCTTCAGCTGGCACCTCAGAAGGCGGTGCACCTTCCATTTCATGCGCACCCAGCTTAGTCAGAATTTTTGATTTCAGCTCATCTACCAATTCCTCAAAAGTCAGATCAGGCTGCTGGACCTTGAAAAAGATCAAAGCACCGCCGACGATCAGTAAAACTAGTCCCGCTACAATCAATATCAGATAAAGGGCGAGCTTAAGTAGCCTTATAAACAAAGGGCTTTCTCCTTCCTCTACTTCTCCTTGTTCAGCCTCACCTTCACCGATAACACCGGCTGCATCTGTAGAGATCTCCACCTCAGCAGACTTACTGTCAGTGACCTGATCAGCATCTGTAACAGTTAAGGTGACAAGGTATTTGCCGGCTTTTGTGTAACTGTAAACCGGATTTTCCTCACCGATCTGACTTCTCTGCTCTTCGTAAGAAACAGGGTCTGTGTCTCCAAAGCTCCACTGATAATCCAGTGTTTTATTGGCCAGATTTGTAGTTACAGTAGAAAGATTTGTGAAAGTAACAGTATTGCCATCAACTCCAAAGCTAAAATCGGCTTTAGTTGCCTCCGCATCTTTAACAAGGACTTCGAATGAATAATCAGCCGTATTTCCTTCCTGATCAGTAATGGTTACACCGGCAGAAACAACTCCGGGGAATTCATAAATATGATCTACTGTATTTACCACTTCAGTTTCCTTGTCTATTTCACCGTCTCCATCAAAGTCCCATTCAAAATTGTATTGGTCCAGCTCAAGCTGCAAACCTGCAACGGTAAATGTTATAGGATCACCCTTAACAACAAAATCCTTATCTGCAGTTAAGCGAATTCCAGTAACATCTATATCTTCCAATGTAAGCGCAGGGGGCTTCGGCTTATCACCGAATACAAAACCTTTTTGAATACGGCTTCCCTTTCCGCCTTCACCAACTACTATAAGCTGAGCAATGATCTGTTCATCGGTTTTATCGTACTGAACTTCAAATACATCTCCTGTTTTGAAAGAAATATCGTTCAAATTGTCAATGTCGTTTCCGGGGTCTCCGTCCCCGTCACTATCCATAAATATGTTTTTGTCGATACGGTATTCCAGGATCTTTCCTTCTGAAGGACGCGCGTAAAATGAAACCGTGTGAGGATCTTCATATAAATGAACCATTCCGTCTTCACTAGGCGATGGAAGGATCTCCCAAATCGCCACAGGATCACCGGTAGTTCTGTGTTCCTTAAACACGATTGCAACTTGCTCCTTGGCTTTTTTACCGTCCTTATCTACTAATGTGACCTCAGCTGCGACTTTAGTGGATTCATCCTGGCGGTACTCTGCTGTCCATACGCCGCCTGTCAAATACGAATCATCATCGGCATTATCGATATCATCATTGGCTGTGCCATTTCCATCGCTATCCACAAAAATGTTTTTATCGATTCTGTATTCCAGTATCTCACCTGTAGAGCTAGAAAGAAGGAATTGCACTTTTCCATCCCCAAGAAGTGTTATCTGATTTTCAGAATCTTTTGGCGGAAGAGTATTAAGACGAAGGCGCAGAGGTGTTACTCCGGGGATTATTATCTCCCCATCTTCACCATCAGTAACTGCCGGTCGTGAATACTTTTCGCCAGCCAGTACAAGAATTGTTGTATTTTCAACAACTGCTCCGCTTGTTGCGGTTAAATTCACTACATACTCGCCCTGCTGATTAAACAGGTAGCTGAAATTCCTCGCACTTTGGGTATATAGTATTTCTTCACCCTTTTTAACAACCCACTTATAATTAGGAGATGTCTGTGCACTTTCTCCGACAAAATCAACGCGGCTTCCGATTTTCACTTCCATCTTCCCACTTGCCATAGCAGACTGAACGCTGACAAGGAGCGCAAGGAGTAGAACTGCCGTTAATTTTTTAAGATAATTGAACATTGATTATTTAACATTAATCACAGCTTCTTCTGTAAGTTCACCATAAAGCGTATCTGTAGCACGGATCCGGATCCGTACTTTGCCCGCATCTAAAGCAGTAAAAATAGAGGAGGCTTTGGAATCCTGAGCTTCTGCGGGATTTGGTGTAAACTGACCGCTGCCATCCATAATTTCAAAGAAAACTTTGCCGGTATAAGGAGAGCTATCAGCATTCAGCACGCGCACATTAATATCCGCACTGCCTCCTTTTTCCATAACAGCCGGAATAACTTCTAAATCAAGAGTGGTCAAAGGATTCTTTGGCGCACTGACCTGAAGAGACCTGTATGCATTTTTCAGGCGCTCCGCTTCGGTTAAGCTCAGGTCTACATCACGCACTACAACACCTTGCATACCAAGGCTGTCTTTAACATTAAGTTTAACTGTATAAAGCGCCTTTTCGGAGTAAGTATGAGAAGGGTGAATTTCAGTAGACTGAACATCGTCATCCTTTATACCATTTCCATTTGCATCATCTTTTATGTCAAAATCCCACTCAAAGCGCAGAGTCGTATCTTCCACGGTAGGATCAAAACGTGTATGACCGCCATCGAATGCAACAGTATTTCCTTCTACGCTATATGTAAAAGCAGCCTGCGGTAATGATTCCGTAGCTTCGACAAATACAGATTTGCTTACGCTGCTGGTAAGTCCGCGATGCACTACTTTTAAACGCACATCGAATTCTCCTGGGGTATTGAACTTGCGGTTCACCTGAGCACCGGATGATGTGTCATCAAATTCACCGTCACCGTCAAAATCCCATCTGAATGCTTCACGCGGAAGCTCTTCGCCCTGAGGGTCGTAAGATTTAGAAACAAAAGTAATGGAATCACCCGCACTGATCGTGGTTTTATCCATAGTAAATTCAGCCACAGGTGAAAGATTCGGTCCGTTTTCAACATCTAAATAGCTCACTTCGCCAAAACGTTCTTCGGTGCTATAAACACCACTATCATTATCATTTATTTCCAGAACAAAGAAATAGCGGTTCTTGATTTCTACCTCACCAAATGAAGTTATGATCATTTCAGTCTGAGGTTCGGATGTATTGTGAACACCCAGTTTTTCGCTTGGGAATCCTTCGCGGTAATACCACCATTTATATTTCTTGATTGTTCCGTCCGGATCTTTCGGATTTATTACTTTTAAGGCGATCCCCACAGGAGTTACTAATTCCTCTGCATCGGGAGGTGTTATTACAAAATCCGTAATACGGGGAAGTTCATTTATTACCTTGAAATATACTTTGTCTTCTCCGCTTAATTTTCCTGTGAGCTGATCGCGTACAACCAAAGCCACATTAAAGCATTCCCCCTCCAAATTAACTTCATCGAATTTAAAGCTGGTTTCCCTGCTGCTCCCTTTTTCACCACCCGGGAACCTCCAATCGTATGAAAGCAACCTGGATGAACCATCGGTATTTATTGAGTCTTTTGCATCAAAACGGATTATATCCGCGCGCGTTGCAACAGTACCGAAATTGTCCTTATCACAAAGGTCTTCGACCATTCTGGGTTCACGGCTGTTTATCATGTAATTGATAACTGCCAGCGGCTCATCTCCTGCTCCGACCAAAATGCGTTCAGTATCAAAATTCTCATTATCCTGTTCATCAAAGAAATTGAGCTTAACTGTGTACTTTCCGGAATCGTTATAGGTATGGCTTACCGTTAACTCCTCAGTACTCTCTGTTTCCCCGTCACCGAATTCCCATAAATAAGATGTGGCATTTGGAGAATCAACAGAAAGTTCAATAGGTTCGCCAACACGTGTGGCTTTACGGTCAGTTATAATATCAGCGGAAAGAACTGATTGTACTGATACTTTCTTTTCCACCTGGTCGCGCTTGCCAAAAGCATCCTCGATCTGAAGCTTAGCCCTGTATTCCCCTATTCTTTCGTATTCATGTACTGTCAAAGCCTCCTCAGAATCAGTGATCTCAAAATTACCATCTCCGTCAAAATCCCATGAATAAGTGATTCTGTCACCTTCATCCGGATCGTAGCTATCTATGGCATTGAATTCAAAGCGGTTAGGGTGGTTCTGCTCCGGTGCCTCAAATGTAAAATTGGCTATCGGAGGCCTGGAAAGAACTTCCAGTTTTTTAACAAGTTTATCCTGTGCGCCGGTAATATCGGTAATAAGCAGAGATACATCATAAATCCCCGGACGTTTAAAACGATAAGAGAAATCAATTTCTTCACTTTCAAAAATAAGTCTTCCTTCAGCATCGTGAACTTCCCAGTCAAAATCCTTGATAATGCCGTCATCGGAACGTGAACCTCTTCCTGTAAGATTGAATTCCGCATTAACATTACCGGATGACGGATTGATGCGTATATCCGCAGCTAATGTTTTAACAAATAATTTTACTATTCGCTTGTCTTCAGTTCCTAAATTATCTGTGACTTCCAATTTTACGAAATATTCACCTGCTTCATCATAGGTATGGATAACTGTAGCAGGAACTGAGCGTACTTCACTTATTGTATCACCATAAAACCACTCGTATTCCTCGATTACACGCCCTAAAGCCGCTGCGGTTAAACTTGGGTCAAAGGCAAGACCTGCCTGACCCTCTTTAAGGGTAGCATGGAAGATATCAAAAGCCTCCACGCCATTTATGCGGAATCGTACATCTGCAAGAGGCGGATTAGCCCGCACGCGAACCACAGAAACACCAGGCATAGCAGCTGGGAACTGTCCGCTCTCGTCAAGCTGAGAGGTCTCCACCCTTAAATTAACTGAATAAGTATTAGGTTCTGTAAATTCATAAATAATAACTGGCTCTGTACCGATCACCTCGCCATTTAAAGTCCATTCATAACTATCAATAGTTCCGCCGGTAGGATCAAGAGAGTCCAGGCCGTCGAGCTGAACAGTAAATGGAACATTCCCCTCTCCCGGTATTGCCCAAGCACGCGCCTGCATTAAAGGAAACTTTCGTATTAACTCTTTTAATTTCCTGTATTTGTTCTCAAAACGGCTGAACTTTATATTAGGCTTTTGTACCGGATCATCAATCAAATTATTCAAAAGATCTAATGTTTCATCGTAGGTTGTATTGATTTCTTCAGATTTCGGCCGGTTTTTATCCAATTCTTCCAGCTCATCCCGAATCAATTTCAGGCGTTCCAGTCCGTCCAGCAGGCGCTCCAGAATACGTATTTCAGCAGGTGTGAGCGGCTCGCCAGTAACCGGATTAGTCGGCGGATCATCGTCCAAAATTGCCTCAATATTATCAATGGCAGCATCAATTCCGCCATCCACCTGATCCTCTATATACTCTTCAAGTTCATCATCCAAAGCACTGATATCCAGATCTTCCTCAAGGCCATCCATCAGCTCATCTATCTCATCGAGATTTTCATCTGCTGCCGGTATTGCCTCATCGCCTTGTGTACCATCTTCCAAACCAGGTCGGTCATGCGGATCACATCTGCCCTGAATATTACATTCAAATCCAATAGGACACTCAGCATCAGCCCGGCATATCTGGCCTTCTGTAGGATATTCACATTCGTTCATATCAGTAAAATTCACAAAAACACAGACCTGGCCAGGCACTTTACAATCCCGATCGCTTCGACAACCGGGATAATCAAGATTCGGTCCTTCCCAACCACCGGTGGTAGGCCCGGCTGACCCAGTTATAAAAGTTACAGCTGAATAGGAGCCGATAACCACAATCAATCCCAAAGCGGCATAAATCATAATCTTTTTGGCCTTGGTGATGGATTCCTCATTACCTCCGCTTAATACCCATAAAACGCCTGCATACACAAAAGCGATTGTGGCCAGAATTCCCAAAAAGCCAATAAAGTAATTGACCATGCCTATAATCAGATCACCAAAAGGTTTATCTGAAATTGATTCGCTTATTTGCTCCCCTCCCGGTATCGCCAAACCCTGAGCATAAGCAGTGCTAATAGATGAAATAAAAATATCAGCAAAGAACGTAGCGACCAGCACTACCAGAGTAATGCCTAAAAGTTTCAGCCAGTGCTTTGAATTTAAATTGAACATATTTAATTACCGATTCCTTCGATTAAATCGATGGTCAGCAGATTGACTATACTGTAGGAGAGTATTACTAAAATCAAACCTACTGCAGCGTAAATCATTATTTTTTTGGATTTCTGTACCTGCTCATCATTACCGTACGCAGTTGTATATAAAAATCCTGCATATATAAAGCCGACAAAAGCTGCCAAAGCAAGGTAAGGCAGGGCAAAGTTAACGTACTTCAACACCAAATCCCCTACATCCGCTTCAGCTGTAACACCCGTCCCTCCAAGTGTCCCTTCTTCTCCTTCTTCCCCTACCAGGGTCTTCAGTCCTGTTTGTTCCGGATCATCGCCACCGGAAAAAATCGGTGCCGCCCTCATGTAAGAAGGCGCAAAAGCGGCAAACAAGACTAGTGCGGAAGTGATTTTTTTGAATACCTTTTTCATTTGTTTATTTTTAAATCTAATAATTATAGCAAATTTCACTCTAAAAAGCAATACCTAGTGACCCCCTCCCTGACTTCGTCAAGTGCTCCCCCTCACTTGAGGGGGAGATTGTTTATTGATTAATTCTCAATCCAATCGCAAAAATCTCCCCCTTGCATAAGGGGGAGCATCGCCGCGAAGCGGCGAGAGGGGGTCACAAAAAACCCACTCCCGCCGAAGCAAGAATGGGAATTTTATAATCAATTCAAATTAATTTACTTCTTTTTAAGATCCAGATCATAAACAGCACGACCAACACGAATGAAGTGTGGGTTCTTCTGGAGGTTTAAAGAAATAGTTCCGATCTTGACTTTTCTCTGTTTAAGAACAGATTCAACAATTTTCTTCTTAGGCATAGCTCCGTTCTTTGAAAGCAGTTTTTCAATCACATCTGCCACAGTGCCAGGTTCATAACCCCATGTAGACAGGGCATAAAGGCCGCGGCCTACCAGTACAAATTGGTCGTAACGAATAAGTTCGTTGTGAACAGCCTGCACAGTGACCACTTTCTTATCAAAACCGGTCTCTGCAATAGAGTTTGCGATTTCAACAAAATGAAGAGGTTTACCGGATTTTTGCAGAACAATAATAGCTTTGTCGCGAATACTTCTTGGATTTACATGTCTCCATTCCATAAGACCCCACTTTCCTTCTACCTGGCGAGCCCGCTTGTCCGTTTTCAAACAAGAAATAATAAGTTTGCTGGAAACAGCCTTATCTTTAAATAAGTTGAGGTTCTTAACCGCGGAGATAACCTGATCTTCGGTCATAACATCGCCATGCTTTTTTAAAGCAATAATGCATGCCTCGGCAATTTTGCGCACTTCGCCGATTGAAATATCCTTAAACATCCAGAATGCTTCGGAAGTAGCGGTACGTGGAGATTTTCGAAGCTCAACATCACAATTAAGTGAAAGGACGATAATGCTGCCATCCACCTTGGAATTACTGTAAATGCTCTGCAGCATTTTGTTTATGATCTCAGCTTCCAGCATTACACCACCATCCTCCTCTATATATTGTTTTGCCAAACGGTTCACAAGTCTTAATTTTGTATTACTCACAGTCCGGCGTAGCTTATTAAGCGCGATGTTCTCGATCTGGCGGATGCGCTCACGAGTGACCGAATAGTGTTTTCCAATTTTATCCAGTGTCTGACGTGGTTTGTTGTTAAGGCTGAAGCGTTTTGTAATAACGTCCTTCTCCTTATCGGTCAGAACCAGAAACATATCGTCAATAACCTCTTTTAAATTGAGGCTATTTTCTTGTAATACAGCAAGTGCTGGACTACTTTTAGAGTCTTGTTGTTTGCTTGATGTGCTGTCCATAAAACCAAGGGGGGTTAAGGCTAAGCTAAGAGGTGGAGGACAAAATCGGTGGGTAGTTCAAATCTTAATAGTTTCCTTTGATAAACGTCAAGTCTATTCTAAATAATTGTCAAATCACTCGTTCTAAGTCTGAAAAAATCTTACAAAAATGTGATAAAGGTATTTATTATATATAGTTATTCAAAACTTGTCAACTCTTTTATGCAACTTTTTTTAAAGCTCTCCGTTCCGCTTTCCTCAAAGAGGCTTTCAATTTATTCTTTCGCACTCTTAATTTACTCTTAGGCCTTTGTTCATTGGCCATATGTAATCCGTGCTGCTTGCTCGATGACTTATTAGACATATCAATTCTTTTTAGGAAACTGGAACTTAGTTTAGTCCTTGGTTGACATGGATGTCAAGTATCTTTTTTAATAATTAAAAAAACCTTATTACAAAGCCAAAAGCAGGAACATTATACCAACTCCTGCCAACAAACTTATTAATTGTAATACGGAATTAAGGGGCTTAGCGTCCTTATGCATTTCAGGAATAAGATCTGCACTGGCTATATATAGGAACCCGCCTATGACAAGCGGAATCACATATTGCAAGACAAGCTCTGCAGTTAGAGGTATGACTAAAACAAAAACTGCTCCTAGTATTGCGGTTAGAGCTGTAATAAAATTAAAGAAAAGAGCTTTTTTAACACTCATTCCCGCATGAAGCAAAACCCCGAAATCCCCCATCTCCTGAGGAATTTCATGCAAGATTACAGCTACAGTAGTAGATATGCCTACCGGCACACTAACCAGAAAACTGCCGGCAATCACCATTCCATCCGTAAAATTATGAACAGCATCCCCTACCAGATTCATTTGAGCCAAAGGGTGAACATGACCAGGTGTTGCGGATAAATGGCAGTGTCTCCAGTGCAAAAACTTCTCAAGGACAAAAAAGATTAACATTCCCAACAATATATAAAGGGATGTAGAAAGCCCAAAAGCACCCTTTTCAACCAGTTCAGGTAAAAGATGGATAAACACATTCCCGAGTAACGCACCGGCCGCAAAAGAGACGAAAAATAACAGAATCCGCTTTATATAGGCCTGTTTTATGGCAATGGTCATAATGCCGACCAAAGAAACAACGCTGACAATAAAAACACTAACAAGGGAGTAAAGCCAAACAGAAGGCATATCAAAAGTTTAAAATTGCAAAGTAATACCAACCGGACAATGGTCCGACCCCATCACCTCAGGCAGGACGTAAGCATCCTTAAGGTGCTTTTTAAGCTCTTTTCGAAGAAAAAAGTAGTCTATCCGCCAGCCTACATTCCGTTCCCTGGCACGCGTCTTATAATCCCACCAGCTATATAGCTCTGGTTCCGGATGAAATTCACGCAAAGTATCCAAATACCCATCTTTTATCACTCTATCGATCCATTTTCGTTCAATCGGTAAAAATCCAGAGATCTTTTCATTATTTTTAGGGTGAGTAAGGTCGATTTCCTTATGAGCTGTATTTACGTCCCCGCAAAAGATGATTTTTTTGCCCTTCTTCTTTAATTGATCGAGATAATTGAGAAAAGTATCATAGAATTCAAGTTTGTAATTCAGGCGTTCACTGTCTTTTTTACCGTTCGGAAAATACACATTAAAAAGAATAAAATGCTCGAATTCCGTCATAACAGCCCTCCCCTCGCAATCAAATTTCTCTGTACCAAACCCCACATCAACATGTATGGGCTCTTCCAGGGAAAAAGTAGCCACCCCGCTATACCCCTTTCTACTCGTGGCTGAATGCCAAAAAGAATGATAATGCTTATGATCAGTTACGCTCTTAGGAAGCTGAAGACGATCAGCTTTTGTCTCCTGAATACATAAAATATCTGGCTTTTCTTCATCTAACCACTTTAAAAACCCTTTTTTCAGAATCGCCCGGATCCCATTCACATTCCAGCTGAGTATTTTGATTTTTTTCGCCATGGAAAATTTATTAGTAAAAGTATATTAGCACAAATGAAAAATGAAAACCTTGTCCATCTGCTCTCTGACAGCACTAACCCCTTGAATGCACAGTGAAAAAACAAGGGTAAAGCGGGGTTTGGGGCAGAACGAACGTGGGAGATGATGGCCGATTGTACAACGATGATTACACGTTTCGTGGAGCCCCAGACAAGTAGCGAGTAAGCCGTTTCGAAATGGAGTGCTCGGAGCGATAGTGAGAACACGAAATGGAGAATAAATCGGTAGTAATCTGCGCAGTGATAACGAAGAAGATTGATAGCGATTTAAGGTGTACCCTATTGTGGTTTTCTTGCTTCATTCTTTTGTCGCCAAAAGAATGAAGAAGGGTGGGTTAAACAGCCACACCATACATAGAAGCAACAATCCAGCACAAAAGTAAGTCGCGGCCTTTGCCGCAATTATAATAAATTCAATAAACCGATATTTAGGAAAGTCTGAAAACCCTTTTGAAAGGTTTTCAGAATAAAAAAAAGCCCCGCAGGAAGAGGGGTTTTTAGGAGGGTGGTTCGTAGTGCTGGAGGTCTGATTATCTACGTCGTAACTGATCGTACTAGACGCAGCACTATCTACGACCAAAACCACTTTATCATGTATAAAAATTTTATGCAAGGCTTTTTTTTGAAAATAATTGAAAAATTCAAATTTATCTATAATCTGTAATCTGTAATCCTTAATCCGTAATAACTATGTATAAGATAAAGATTAAAGGGAAAACCTATGAAATCGATGAAAAAAGCGATGAACCCATGATGCAGCAGCTGGTGAAACAAGGAGTGGAAATCGTGGCAGCCTGTGGTGGTGCTGGCATTTGCCAAACCTGTGCTTTTAAGCCAAAAAAAGGGAAATTCACTGCTCAGACAGAAACAGAAAAAATGATGGATCTGCCCGACGGTCAGCGTCTTTCCTGCCAGTGTAAGCCGGAAAGCGATGGAGAAATTGAAATGATTTACTAACTCTCGTGATTCGTGACTCGTGATTCGTTCTAATGATAAAATTTTCACGAAACACGAAACACGAATCACGAGTCACGAAATGAAGCCAAAGGTAATATTAATCGACATCATCCCCCCGCAAACGTCTGCTGAAGACAGCTTGGCCCGTTTGAATGAACTGGAGCGGCTTCTTTCAACATATGGAGGATTTGTGATAATCCGAAAAATCCAGCGTCGCCAGCAACCCAATTACAAGACTTATATAGGGAAAGGGAAGGTGAATGAGATTTTGGATGAAGCACTGGAATCAAAAGCTGATTACATCATCATCAACAACCTCTTAAAACCCGAACAGCTTTATAACCTGGAGGCACTTTTTGAGAAACATGGAATTGTAGTGTGGGATAAAATCGATTTAATACTGGAGATTTTCGCCAAACACGCCACCACCAAAGCAGCAAAACTGCAGATCGAACTAGCCAAACTCCGCCATTTAGGACCAAGGATTGCAAAAATGGGATTGGAACTCATGCGGCAGGCAGGTGGAATCGGTACTAGCAGGGGTAAGGGTGAAACGAATATTGAGATTATGAAACGCCATATCCAGACTCGAGAACAACACATCAAACGCGATCTTCAGAAAATCGAAAAAAACCAGGCAGGACAGAGAAAAAAGCGCAAAAATACAGGTTTTAAAACTGTGGCCATAGTGGGTTACACCAATGCCGGCAAATCACAGCTTTTGCATAGTCTGACCAATAAGAACGTGAAAATCAAAGATGAGTTATTCGCTACACTAGACAGTCGTATAGGCAAGGTATACCTGCCGGACACTCAAAGTTGTTGTCTTGTTAGCGATACCATCGGCTTTGTACGCGACTTACCACCGGAATTGATAGACGCCTTCCATTCCACACTGGCCGAAACCATTTATTCCGACCTGATCCTGCATGTTGTTGATGCGGATGATCTGGATATGGAGTGGAAGATGGATGTAGTTAATAAGGTACTCAAAAAATTGGATTGCGAAGATAAAAAGATGGTTTATGTATTCAATAAAACCGACCTTTTACAGCCGGATCAGATTGAAATGCTGGAAAGTAAATACAGTAAACTCAATCCAGTCTTCATTTCCGCTTTGAGAAAAAGAAATCTGGAAGGAATAAAATCTAAAGTCGCCCAATATCTTTAAAATTCCCTTGAAAAAAGTAATTAGCTCAGATAGATTAAATGAGCAATTTGTAAACATTCCCCTGTAGCTCAGTGGTAGAGCGATCCCGAGTTCTCGGGATAGGTCACCAATAGAATAAATAGAATATAAGTGAAAAAGTGGTTAGTATATATACTTGAAAATACCAAAGGTAAAATTTATATTGGTTATACTAGAAATATAAACAATAGATTAAGGTGTCATAACAGAACAAAAGGAGAACTATGGACGCAAGGAAAAGGTGAATGGAAACTGATCTATACCGAATCTTTCGAATCTAGATCAGAAGCAATAAGTAGAGAGACAAAATTAAAAAGCCTGAAAGCAGGACAGCGAATTAAGAGCATTCTTAACATCATCGATAATCCCCTGTAGCTCAGTGGTAGAGCGTCCGGCTGTTAACCGGTAGGTCACTGGTTCGAATCCAGTCGGGGGAGCCATCGCTTTTTTGGCTTATTTAAGACGTAAAATGCCATTTTTTTCTAGATACTCCGCAAAAATAGTTCGAAAATCGTACGTTAAGAAACATTTTTTTATATGATATAATGTTTTTAAAATACTAATCAAAAAAAATATGAAACAAAGAGCTCATGCGTGGACTGCCTTTCGGGCCTTGAAATTGCTGAATGACAGCAAAAAGGCGCCTAAATTAGTAGAACTTCTTTCTTATTATCTCTCAGATGTATGGGAAGGTACTTGGATTCCGGATACTTTAATCGTTGATATGAAGTATGGGCATATTTTTAAAATGGAAAGTAACCGTAAAGTTATTGGAAGTAAAGCAAAAGATGTACGAGCTAAGGTGCCATATAAAAAATTGAAATCACGACTCAAAGGAAAGAGATTATGCCTGGAATATGTGAAAGACTTCAAAGAAGTATCCAAACAATATTGGGCTTACGAAGGACATTTGCCGAATCGTGTAATCGCCCTAAGCCATACAGCGGGTGATATGCTTAAAATTTCGGATTATCCATTAGCTTTTTATGCCAAAAAAGAAAAATCCAAAGAATATATAGGTGATTTAATTGAAAAAAATGTGAAAAACCTTTCTCTGTCGCCAAATTTTTCCGCAAGACAAATAGCTCTAACTTTTTTCATGCTAAGTCATTATATTTGCGACTGCCATATGCCTCTACATTGTGACGCGAGGGACTATTCTATAAAAGGTATCGGTCGTAGGCTTTCAGGAAAGTTGCACCCGAGTATTGAAAAAGAATGGGAAAAACATTTTCCCAAGAAGGAGATTCTTGCTTTAAGTAGTCAGACTAAGCTTTCTATTGGAAGAATCATTAAAATGCTTCCTAAGGATTCCATTATTAAAATCGATAAAGATAAAAAATATTCACTAAGTCATCGGATACCCTCACTAAGTCATGACGAATGGACGGAAGAAGTTAATGTGGCCCGTGTTTCTTTTATGGTAGCCAGAAAATGGATTCAGCATGATTATAAAGACGTAAATGAACTAATCCAAGAACGAGGGAGAGAGGAATTTATCGATATCACCAATTGCATCTTCCATGATGCTGTTCAAAACATCGCCATGATTTGGCTGAAGGCATGGAAGCGTTATGTAAAAAAAAGTTAATAATCAAAAAATAACTAGTAAATAATATTTAAAATTATTAGTTTTTTATTTAATAGCTAAAACTAAAAAAAAGCCCTTTTGTAATATTTAGTAAATTTTCCATTTTGACATTAAGCTTCTGGCAATAATTAAAGTCCCGAATAAGGGTTTTAATACTGAAATGTTCGGGGAGCCATTTTTGCGCATGCAAAAATGGCGGAGGAGGCTGGATGAGAACCAGATCATCGCGAAGCGATGTGGGACGCCTGAGTAAACGAGCATGGCGAGTATTACGAAGCTCGACCTCGGAGCCTGAGTTTGTCGAAGGCGAGAATGTAAGCGTATCCAGTCGGGGGAGCCATTTTTTTGATGTGTGGTAAAATAATATTAAGTAAAAAAGTTCCATTAGAAACCAGTTAGCTGATATGTTTGGAGTCAGGCGATTCCGTTATGAGGTTTCCTCTGGTGCTTCAAACATTTCCTGGGTAGCCGGATAACCCTTTTCAATCAGTAATTGCATCACTGCCTTTTTAGCTTCCGGATCTCTTATTTCAGCATAACGACCATCTGAAAAATAATCGAAAACAAGCTTGGGGTTTCTTTCGGCCGCCATCAGAACAAAGGCGCCAAAATGGCGAGGGTCCACATTGTCATGATCCCACTCCAATCTATTAATCGCCATTCCAAGACTTTTAGGGTTAGAAAATACGTCCTCGAGTGAAATAGACGCAGGAGGTTTGACTGTTATACCCCTTTTTTTCAAAAAAGCCATTAACCCCTTTGCAGAATAATCGGGCATTTTAAATATGACATCATCCCAATCGATGGGCTTTCCATGGTTTTCACGATTTTTCTGATCAGCCATAGAAATGATGACATCACAAAGGACTACTATATTTATAACATCATCCCTAAACACTTCGGTCTTTTCCAGTTCCTCCACGAGCCGTTCAGGATTTTCAAGACCTTTCGAGGTCTCTTGCAGGGATTTCGGCTTTTCGGTTGATTGCGGGAGTCCGACAGGTTCGGAGGTTTTCGCTGTCAATTCTGCCACGTCCCACCCCATACGTTTGGCGATTGCCGAAGCGAGACTGGGGTCGAAATCAGGATCCACGAGGCACCCTTTTACAAAATCCGGATCTTTTTGGGCGACCAGCAGAAAAAAGGCAAGGGCAGGCCCGGCATCATGCAAAGGCTGATTCACGATTCCCAGCATGGCGGCCACAGAATAGAGCATGTCTTCGAATTTCAGGATTTCCCGAATATTTTTTAGACCACAGGTGGCCAGAATTTCCTGGCCGACCGTACTTTCCTCAAAGAGTTCACTCAGTTCAATGCTCCTGATTTTTTCGCGTGCTTTTCGGACAATGCGATTTGGTTGGCCTTCGGGCGCACTCGTCTTTATGTCAGGGGTGAGATAGGCCTTTTTTTTGAGGGGCATATAAATATAATTTTAATAAAAATTGGATAGTTTAATTATAACACAAAAAAACAGAATTAGCAAATAGGAGTTCCTTTATATTTTCAAACCCCTTAAAAAATCTTGTTTTACACCCCTTGTACTCAAAAGAAATCGGAATAGGAAATATCTATATTAAAAAATGTGTGTCGCCTAATGGAAGATTGGTCGAATTTCTTCCGTTTGAATCTTATGGCGAAACTGAAAATATTTCATTGTATTTGCAGTACAGTAGAGAGAGATTATTTATACATTAGGTATTAAATCCCAATGAAAGCCCCCTTAAAACATTAAGTAAATTTTCAATTTTACCCTGAAGCCTCTGGCAATAGCTAAAGTCTGAAACAAGGGTTTTAATACTGAAATGTTCGGGAAGCCATTTTTTTGATGTGTGATAAAATATAATAAACTTAAATTAAGATTTGAAGGACTTTTCTGGCTCCACTTTTTGGCTTATTTAAGACGTAAAACGCCATTTTTCTTCTAGATACTCTGCAATAATATCCCCACCTTCTGGCATATCATCTTTATCCCAGAAAGTTCGATCAAGGCTGGTTGTTTGACTTTGGTTACGGTCATGCCTCCCTTTAATTGTATAGTTAATAAGCTGATAACCCCCATCAGGATTGGGAGATTGAACCTCCAATACAAGCAACCTTCCCTGTTCATCATTGATGATTTTAGTAACTTTTAATTTATCCAACTCCAATTTTTGCTCCATAGCAAAGAGAGCGATGAGCTTTGAAATAGCTTCCTTGGAAAACGTTCGCTCTTCTTTAATTTCTGAAGCTGTACAAACTTTTTTAACGTCGGGCTCCTGCTCAGCCAATTTTCCAGCATACAGGCTTAATTTCACAAAACCCCTAACGTCTTCAATGCCCTCAACTTCGGGGGAACTTTTAGCTTGCTCAAATAGTGGAGGGTCAACTTTATCAATAGTCATTTCTTTGCTTTTGAGTTATTAAAACATAATTATACACCTTTTTTAACTTTACTGCAAGTCCCTTCTTCGTGAATATTCATCTTAAAACCATAGTCCGACCAAAATAAGTTCTAACATCATCCACTACGGGGAGCCATTTTTTTATGTGTGATAAAATACAAACATGTACTACCTCTACATCCTTAAATGCGCCGATAAAACCTTATACACGGGTATTACGGTTGATTTAGATCGTAGGGTCGAAGAGCATAATGACTCCAAACTTGGGTCAAAATACACAAGGGCCCGCAGGCCGGTTAAACTCGTTTATTCAAAAAAATTCCGCAATCGATCTACGGCTTCAAAAGAAGAAAACCGGATAAAACATTTAACTCGAGAAAAGAAATTAGAATTAATAAAAAATATTAGTGTATAGTGACATCATTACTTCATATTTATAAATAATGGCCAAAGGAAACAACAAACCGAAAAGGGAGAAAAAGAAACCAAAAAAGGATAAGAAAAAATAAGTTCTTAAGCTCAAGCATCTACATTGCGGGATCATTTATCTATTCCGCTTCCTCTCCAGTTCCTTCAGATATTTCTTTCTTAAGCGCACACTTTTAGGAGTGATTTCAACGTATTCATCCGGCCCGATGTACTCAATGGCTTTTTCAAGCGTCATTGTAACAATAGGAGTCAGATTTAAAGCTTCATCAGATCCTGAAGCACGCACATTGGTAAGTTTCTTGTTTTTTAGGGCATTGACCACAATATCGGTTCCCTGATTATGCTCACCAATTACCATCCCCTCATAAATTTCTGTGGCTGGCCTGACAAAAAGAGGCCCGCGTTCCTGAAATTTCCAAAGGGAGTAAGACATGGTCGATCCCGTTTCACCGGAAATCATGGAACCTACACTGCGCTTCTCAATAGTTCCCATATAAGGTTCAAAACGATCAAAAGAGTGATAAAGAGTACCCTCTCCTCGTGTCATTACCAAGAACTGACTGCGAAATCCAAGTAGGCCACGTGTTGGCACATCAAGTTCGATTAAAGTATTTCCGTTTTTAGATTGTATGCTTGTCATAATTCCTTTGCGTTTACCAAGAGCTTTCATTACAGGTCCTGAGAGCTCATCTGGAACATTGACCACTACAGCCTCTACAGGCTCATGCCGTACTCCATCGATATCACGCATAATAACTTCAGGCTGGGAAATCTGAAGTTCAAATCCTTCACGGCGCATGGTTTCGATAAGAACTGCAATGTGCATTTCTCCGCGACCATATACCTTCATATGATCCCCTTCGCTGAATTCAATTTTAAGACCCACATTAGTTTCCAGTTCTTTTTCCAAGCGTTCGCGAATATGACGGCCGGTGACTTTCGTTCCTTCCCGTCCGGCAAAAGGGGAATCGTTAACCATGAATTCAATAGCCATTGCAGGTTCATCTACCTTAATCGCCGGCAGTGCTTCTAATCCTGATTTAGAGGCAATGGTTTCACTTACATAAATATCCGGAATCCCGGCAATAGCTACAATGTCTCCGGCAACTGCCTCTTTGGTTTCAATTCGATCTATACCCCGAAACGAATAAAGCTGAGATACCTTTCCTTTTCGCTCTACTCCATCTGGATTGATAATGACAACACTATCATTAACCTTAATAGATCCTTCATAAACACGTCCAATCGCCATACGCCCAAGGAAGTTGTCGTAACCAAGGGTCGCAGGCTGCATTCTAAAAGGGGCTGAAACATCCCCATTAGCCGGCTGAACATGTTCGTATATGAAATCTAGCAATGGAGCAATATCTTTCTTCTCATCGTTCAGATTAAGAATCGCAATCCCCTGCTTTGCAATGGTATACATATAAGGAAAGTCGAGTTGCTCATCGGAAGCACCAAGGGCGCCAAACAGATCAAAAGTAAGATCCACCACAATATCTGGTCGGGCCATAGGTTTATCTATTTTATTTATCACCACCAGCACCTTATGACCAAGTTCCAAAGATTTACGAAGTACAAATTTGGTCTGAGGCATCGGCCCCTCATAAGCATCCACTAAAAGCACCACGGCATCCACAGTGCGAAGAACACGTTCCACTTCAGACCCAAAATCCGCATGACCAGGAGTATCAACAATATTAAGTTTAGCCCCTTTGTAAGTAATAGAAGCATTCTTCGCATAAATCGTAATCCCTCGCTCCTTCTCCTGATCATTGCTGTCCATCGCACGCTCTTCAATACCCTTATGAGAATCAAAATGCTCACTGGTTTTTAAAAGTGCATCTACAAGCGTTGTTTTCCCATGGTCTACATGAGCTACAATGGCAATATTTCGGATATCCATAAATGTGCATTTAAGCCGATAGAGCCTAAAGGAAAAATTCAAAAATCTCAATAGCTACTTAATCCCGATTATCTTTTAAATAAAGCGATTTCCTTGCTTTTAATATCTTTTCAGTATAAATTCTATCCACTCAATTAATTAATAAACTTATCATAATGGGAAATTATAATGACAATAGACGTTCAGGGGGAAGAAGCTCAGGAGGCTTTGGTGGAGGTAGAGGAGGATTTGGTGGTGGAGGAGGAGGAAGAAGCCAGGGAAGATCCGAAATGCATCAGGCAACCTGCTCTGATTGCGGTAACAGATGTGAAGTTCCATTTAAGCCTACACATGGCAAACCGGTTTACTGTAATAATTGTTTTAAAAAGAATGACGATTCAGGAGCAAATAGATCCGATCGATCGGGAGGAAGAGGCTTCGGAAAAAGAGATTTCGGAAGATCTGATTCTCAAGACAGACAAATGCATAAAGCCACTTGCGCTGATTGCGGCAACAGATGTGAAGTCCCCTTCCGGCCTACAAGTGATAAACCTGTTTACTGCAGTGATTGCTTTGGTGGCGGCAAAGGCAGGGATTCTGGACCAAAAAAATCTGATCAATCCAAGGAGCAGCATGAACGGCTGGATAAAAAACTGGATAAAATCTTAAGAATTCTCGAAGCCATCAGCCCTAAAGAGACGCATATTATTGAAAAATCGGAATTGGAAGAAGCAGAAAAAGAGGTAAAAGCTGGAAAGAAGGTTTCTAAGAAAAAGGCACCAGCGAAGAAAAAAGCGACAAAGAAGGTCGCGAAGAAGAAGTCACCAGCAAAGAAGGCTGCGAAGAAAAAAGGGAAAAAGGCTAAATAAGCAGCGCTAATTTTAACTTATTTCTTCCGTCCCTCATAATCCTCAATAGCCTTCTTAAGTCCATCAATCGCCAGAATTGAGCAATGGATTTTTTGTTTTGGGAGGCCGCCGAGGTCTTTTACGATCTTATTCCAGTCAAACTTTTTAGCGTCTTTAACAGACATTCCTTTAACTTCTTCTGTGAGAATCGAGGCGGTGGCGATATTGGATGCGCATCCGAAAGAGAGGAATTTCACGTCTTTCAGCTTCCCGTCTTTTACCTTTATATAAAAACCAAGTTGGTCCCCACATACAGGATTGCCGACTTCCGCAAAGCCGTCATGATTCTTCATCTCCCCGATATTCCTGGGGTGAAGAAAGTGTTCCATTACCTTTTTTGAGTAGTGTAATGCCATATTTTATTCTCGGTCATCGTTTATCGTATCTCGAAGCTGGATTGATTAAAGCATCGAGTTTCGAGTTACGATAACCGAATTTGTCAGTTGTTAAATACTATTTAATCGGTGTAAAACCTCTCAATCTCTTAACTGTCTCAACAAGACAATCGACAGTATAATCGATTTCTTCACGAGTGTTAAATTTACCTAAAGTAAAACGGATATTGCTGTTTAAATCATTCTTCTCAAGCCCTATTGATTTCAGTACATCGGATGCTTTAAGTACATCGGACGAGCAGGCGGAACCCGTGGAAACACATATTCCTTTTACGGATAGATCCATCAGAATCGCCTCCCCTTCTATACGGCGGAACATGATATTGAGGTTATTGGGAGTGCGGTCTTTTGGGTCACCATTCAGATGTACATCTTCTATCTCACCATGAATACGTTTCCAAAGGTGAGTAGATAGATCTGCTAGTTTTTCGACGGTCTTATCTTTCTCCTCATAAGCCAGCTTAAGCGCCTCTACCATGCCGATGATACCAGGAAGATTATAAGTGCCTGCACGAAGTCCGTATTCCTGGCCGCCACCAATAATAAGAGGTTCAATGTCAGCTTTACGATTGATGTAGGCAAGACCGACCCCTTTTGGGCCATTGAACTTATGGGCAGACAGGCTTAAAAAATCCACATTCCATCCCCGAATATCGATGGTTTTATAAGGCACAGCCTGAACAGCATCCGTGTGGAATAAAATCCCCTTCTTCCGCGCAAAAGCTCCTATTTTTGCGACCGGCTGAATGGTTCCTATTTCATTATTTACAGTCATGACGGATATCAGAATCGTTTCCGGTTTTACCATTTTTTTAATCTGGTCCAAATCCATAATTCCGGATGAATCAACCGGTATCAATTCGACATCAAATCCTTCTTTCTCCAATACCTTCGCAGGATTTAAGACAGATGAGTGTTCGATAGCAGAGACCAAAAGGTGGTTACCCTTGTCTTTATTCGCCCGCGCCACCCCTTTAATAATCATATTATTCGCCTCCGTCGCCCCGGCAGTGAAGATGATATTGTCATGATCGCAGTTTAAAATCCGACCAACTTCTTCTTTAGCTTTTATAAGTATCAGCGAATTCTCCTGACCCATAAAGTGGATAGAAGAAGCATTACCGTATTGCTCGGTCATATATGGCTCCATCTTCTTAAGGACTCTCTTATCCAACTGGGTCGTAGCCGAATTGTCTAAATAAACCTGCATAAAATGAAAATTGAAAACTGAAAACTAGCAAAGGGTTGTTTCATTTTATAACGTATTTTTAAATAATCAAATCTTTCGTAAAAACATGACTTGTTTAAACCATCTCTTTATACTTGACAAATATAATTTTAGTGGTATAATAAAATACTAGTTTAATCCCTTGTAATTATGATTAAAAAGCAAGAAAACAGTGACGCACGAAATCCTAAATATGGTTATGAATGGGCAGAATATCGAAATAGCGTAAGACGTAAGCTTTTATCCGCTATCCAAACATGCGGATCAATGAGGGCAATAAAACTGCTTGACGGTATTGTAGAAGCTATAGATAAATCGTGTGAAGATAAATGGAATTGTTGGATTGATAAAGAGACAAGTGAAAAAAGAGCTGATGATTTGGAACCGATCTTTTTAGTTGCTGAGCTTATTAGAAGTACAAGAAATTCATCACCTCAAACACAGAAAAAGACTGAAGAGGCTATAGAGCACACACTTGAATTGGCCCGAGTCGCCTTAAAAAGATGTCTATTGCATCCCAAAAGTAATGACGAAGAAAAATAAGAAACATTAAGATGTGGGGGTTAATATTGCCAAGGATTTTATCATCTCATAATCATACTCTCCGTCCCCTTCCTTTCACGTGGTGATTTATCGCGCTGTTTTATGAACTTTTCCGAGTTTCGAACTTCGAGTTTCGAGTTTGAAAAAGTTCCGTATAATAAAAACATGACAAATTTCTGGAAAAATCTCAAAACCCCCATCATCGGCCTCTCACCAATGGATGGCGTTACAGACGCAGCTTTTCGGTATATGTCTGCCAAATACGGCAAGCCCGATGTGATTTACACGGAATTTGTGAATGTGGAAGGCCTGGCACGAGGGGCAGTATCCATGCTCGATCATTTGATTTACAACAAAATCGAACGGCCCATTGTGGCACAGATATATGGAATCGAGACCGAATCCTTTTATAAAGTCGCGCTGATGTGCTGTTATCTGGGATTTGACGGCATTGATATAAATATGGGGTGCCCTGCCAACAAGGTTGCGAGACGGAATTCGGGCGCAGGGCTTATCCGGGTGCCGGAACAAGCTAAAAAGATTATCCGAATGGTAAAGCAGGCGGCGCAGGATTGGGCAGATGGAATTACTTTGGAAAAAGCGGACATTCGACCAAAGATCATCACCGCCCTACAACAGATGAAACCACAGTCAGCCAAACGACAATTACTTCCTGTTTCCGTTAAAACCCGCACCGGAATCGACAAAATCATCGCGGAAGAATGGGTAAAGGAATTATTAGAAGAATCCCCTGCCGCTATAACCATGCACGGCCGAACTTTAAAACAAATGTATGCGGGTGAGGCGAATTGGGAAGTTCTTGGTAAAGTCGCAAAGATCGTCCATCAGACAGATACGCTGTTTTTGGGTAATGGAGATGTGAAGTCGGTTGCAGACGCCAAAGAGAAAATCAAAACCTATAAAACAGATGGCGTACTGGTAGGGCGAGCTACATGCGGCAATCCATGGTTCTTCAGCGGCCATGAGCCGACGATTAAAGATAAATTCAAAACCGCCGTCGATCACGCCAGATGTTTTGAAGAAATGTCTATGAAACATGCCTTCTTTGCCATGCGAAAACATCTTGCCTGGTACTGCAAGGGATTTGACGGTGCGCGGGAAATGAGGAAGGAGCTGATGCAGACCAACAGCAGTAAAGATGTCGAAAAAATATTAAATCAATTCACCACAAATTAATGTCCATTTTTACCATCATTTTCATTGCCATTATTTTAGCTATGGATTGCTTTGCTGTTTCAATAGCCAGTGGGCTCTCAATGAAAAAATTTAAAAGGTGGGAACCTGTAAAAATGGCGATTCTCTTTGGAACCTTTCAGGGAGGGATGGCCTTTATAGGTTGGGCAGCGGGTAAAACCATTGAACCGCTTATTGTCTCGATTGACCACTGGATTGCCTTCTTATTATTGCTGGGCGTGGGAGGTAAAATGATCTATGGATCTCTTGATGATAAATGTGAAACTAAAAACAGAAAAACCATTGGTCTCCTTGAGCTCATTACTCTTTCGATAGCCACAAGCATAGATGCTTTAGCAGTAGGCTTAAGCTTTGCCTTTTTAGATACAACTATCCTTTTCCCCTCTTTGGTCATTGGGCTGGCCTCTTTTATCCTAACTATAATCGGCTTTTATCTGGGTCATAAGATAGGATGTTTATTTAGAAGAAGAGCTGAATTTGCAGGAGGACTCGTTTTAATTGGGATTGGAATTAAAATATTAATCGAACATCTGCTATAAATTTGACGGCGCACGGGAACTTAGGGCACAATTGATGCAGACAAATAATTCTGAAGAAGTTGAAAAGATTTTTTCCGGATTCAAACAAAAATAATACTTAACCTTAAATTATTATGAATAACTTTATACTTTTATTCGTTCTTCACAAATTATTCGCTCTGGCTTTTTTGCTTGGCTTACTATTCTTCATAGTCTGGGCTTTAAGAAACCTTAAAAAGAATGATCTGAAAAAATGGGCTGTCACTTTACTTGTCATCGGGATTCTAGGCTGCCTCACTACCATGTTATTCGGCGGTTTTAAAGGCTATAAAGATGGTAAAGGATATAAAAGCTACAATCATTCCGGCATATTTAAATGCATGAAAGACGACAGTTGCCGTTCCGAAATGGAAAGTATAATGGAATAAAGAAAGTCTTAAAAGCTGTAAAGTTAGCCACAAAAAAGGCAAAGCTGGCGAAGCTTTAGCAAAGTCGTGAAACTACTATTTGAGCACTCAATCAATGTCCAAGCAGTAAATCCTCATTATGTTCCGACAGCCAAATGGCAAGCATTCCAAAAATAAAATTACCCAAATCACCATCTTCTGTCTGTATCACCTTCCAAGTATCCTTATCACCCTTTAGCATACGATCGAGAACAGCCATGATGCTGACAATTGCCCGATGATTTACGTCAATATCTTTCTGTAATTCAGTTGTTCCAAATGTTTCATGTGCATCTTCAAACTGTTGAAGTAAATCTTCCATATTTTTGACTTTTGTATCTTCTTCTAGGATACGGTTGATTATTTCTCGGTCAGCTTCAGTAAGCATTATGGTTTCCTCATTTTTTATGGATTGCATTTTATGAAGCAACCCTTTTAAATAATTTCGGAATTTTCCGGCTATTTCATGAAAATTTTGGTCAAAATCTTCTGGATTAATACGTTCAACAGACTCCGCAAACCGACGACGGTTTACTTCAGGAACAGACTCCGGATGTTTAGCTTCTGATAAATTCATTTTTGTTATTTATATTTTTTTATTATACCATAATATAACAAAAAAATAAAATTTATTGTCAGTTCATTTTCATGCGCAAGCACCTGGCCTGGTACCGCCGGGGGTTTGACGGTTCTCGGGAACTTAGGGCACAATTGATACAGACGAACGGCTCAGAAGATGTAAAAGATATTTTGAAACGATATAAAAAATAGGTCGATCTGTTTTAGGTTGACTTATTTTTTGATACCTATACCATAGGTATTGGTATTTAAGATATCAACTTTTAATTCGTAATTTTTAACTCTTAATTTAAATAGTATGGCTCACAATGTAAACAAAGTTATGATTGCCATGAAAAAGGCAAAAACCTCTCTCGAAAAAGTCATGAAAATGATTGATGAGGATAAGTATTGTATCGATGTCATCCAACAAAGCCTGGCTGTTATCGGTTTACTCAAATCCGCCAACATGACGCTTCTGGAAGGCCACGTGGACCACTGCGTGAAAAACGCGTGCAAGTCAGGCAGGAAAAAGGATATTGAAGAAAAAATGACGGAACTCATTCGTGTTTTAAAAATAGCTCAATCTAAATAATTATGAAGAAGAAAATACACATCAAAGGCATGCACTGTAAAAGCTGTGAGGTGCTTTTAGAAAAAGAAATACGTAAGATCAAAGGTATTGAAATAAATCACATTTCCCACAAAAAAGGAGAGATTGAAATTGAGCACCACGACTCCCTGCCATTGCCCATAAAATCAATCCGACATGCTGTAAGTCAATTAGGGTATCAAGTCGTATCTACTGAGGAGGAAAAAAAGGTAAAATTGCACAAAAATACATGGGAAGATTATTTCCAGATAGGAGCCATCGCGCTCTTGGTAATCATCGCCTCTTATATATTAAAGGAATTAGAAGTCACACGCCTTCTTCCTGATCTCAGTGGCCAAGTGAACCCTTTAATCGCCATTCTTTTGGGAGTCGTTGCCTCCCTTTCCACCTGTCTTATTTTAGTAGGCGGTATTGTGATGAGCTTTGGAGAAATGTACCCCGTACACCCGGATGCCAAACACCCTATACTTTCACGCGCAATCCCCCACCTATACTTCCATGCAGGACGCATTGGAGGATTCGTGATTCTTGGAGGAATTCTGGGATTAATTGGCAGTAAGATCACCTACTCACTCTCATTCACAGGCTGGATAACTATTGTTGTAGCTATCGTGATGCTATATATAGGTCTTCAAATACTGAACATAGTACCCAACATCACAAAGTTCGGCTTTCATTTGCCTAAATTCCTATCCAAAAAAATCCACAACACAGAAGAAATGAATCATCATCTGGCCCCTATTTTAATAGGTGCTCTTACCTTCTTCCTTCCATGCGGATTCACCCAAAGTATGCAGCTGGCAGCTGTGGCCAGCGGCAGTTTTGTAACCGGCGCACTTATCATGGGAGCATTTGCCGTAGGTACCCTCCCCACCCTGATTTCCATTGGCGTTGGCTCTACCTATGCCAGGCAAAATCGTTTTGGGTTCCTGAACCGGGCAATCGGTGTAGTCATTATTTTATTCGCTGTTTATTCGCTTAATTCAGGATTTGTATTAACTGGAGGAAATCTAAAATTCTGGGGATCTAAAAATATTGAAACAACTGCCGTATCGGGCGACGTACAGATTGTTAAAATGGATGTCGACTGGAGTTTTAAACCAAACGAATTCAAAGTTAAAAAAGGAGTTCCGGTTCGGTGGGAAATCACCGGAGTTAATGTATCAGGTTGTAGCAATGAAATCGTAATTCCTAAGCTGGACCTTCGCAAAAAAATCAATAAAGGCCTGAATGTATTGGAATTCACCCCCGAAAAATCCGGCACCCTCCCCTTCACCTGCTGGATGGGCATGATCGGAGGAAAATTTATTGTTACTGATTAACCAAGTAGAACCATGAAAACCATACGTCTTAAAATCACCGGCATGACCTGCGCCTCGTGCGTCCTTCACATTGAAAACGATCTAAAAGAACTGGATGGTGTGAAGGAAGCGGTGGTAAACCTGCCGTTAAAAAGCGGTTCAGTAACCTTTGATCCGGAAAAACTGACGGAAAATGACATTATAAATGCGGTAAAAAAAGCAGGTTATAAAGCTGTTGTTATGGGCACAGAGCACAAAGGCCATGACATGGGTGACCATGCCGGCCACGCACAGATGGAAGACGAGGCCCATATACGTGATCGCATACGGAAATTAATTGTATCCGCCGTGCTGACTGTGATTATTCTCACGCTTGGTTTTGTATGGAAGGTGGAATACGGGATGGAAATCATGTTTGCTTTCTCTCTTATTATTATCCTCTACAGCGGACGGGACTTTTTCACAAAAGGTATTCCTGATTTATTAAAAGGCCGCCCTGCTATGGATACTTTGGTTGCCCTGGGTATGGGCGCTGCATTTCTGTATTCCACTTATTTGATGTTCTTTACCGATATACACGAGGAATATTTTATGGATGTGGCAGTGATTGCGACTTTCATCCTTCTGGGACGCTATCTGGAAGCCAAGGCTAAAGGCAAAGCTTCAACCGCCATACGAAAACTTCTGGAACTTTCCGCCAAAGTGGCACATCGAATAACCAAAGGCGGTGGAACCGAAGACATTCCTGCCGACCAGGTAAAACTGGATGATTTACTGCGCGTAAAACCCGGAGAAAAAATACCGACAGATGGAATAATAACTGATGGCTATGGCGCATTTGATGAATCAATGGTCACAGGTGAATCAATACCGATTGATAAAAGTGAGGGCGACAAAGTTATCGGCGCCACTATAAACGGCAATACCACATTTGTTATGAAAGCGACTAAGGTAGGCAGTGAAACCGTACTGTCCCAGATCATCAAAATGGTCCAGGACGCTCAGATGCACAAAGCGCCGATCCAGAAACTTGTTGATATTGTGGCAGGTTATTTTGTGTGGGGTGTAATTGTTATCGCCGCTATCACCTTCCTTGGCTGGTCGGTAATTAACGATGGTGCGATCACCACTGCTCTGATTCCTACAGTCGCTGTACTCATAATCGCCTGCCCATGCGCACTTGGGCTTGCTACGCCTATTTCGATAGTTGTAGGCTCCGGTAAAGGTGCCCAGATGGGTATTCTTATTAAAAAGACAGAAAGCCTGGAAAAGGCCCATAAAATCACTGCCATTGCCTTTGATAAAACAGGAACTATAACCAAAGGCCATCCTGAAGTTCAGGAATTTAAATTGTTGAATGGAGACAAAGAAGAGGCCTTGAAACTCGCCCTCGCACTTGAAGAACACTCCGAACATCCACTGGCCAAAAGTGTGATTGATTATGTGCAGAAGGAAAATACCGTTAAAGGCCTGCAAAAAGTAGACGGATTTAAAGCAGTAATCGGCTTGGGCGTGAAGGGCAAAGTAGGCGACAAGGAATATCACTTCGGCAGCAGCCGGTATATGGATGATTTAAAAGTTTTGAGCAAAGACAGCGATAAAGAAATCGAGAAGATGCAGGAAAAGGGATATACAGTTCTATGCCTTTCTGATGATGAACATGTGCTTGCACTTTTCGGTGTTCAGGACGGCATCAAGGAATCCAGCAAGAACACAATTGAACTCCTTAAAAAACGCCATATTAAAACTGTGATGATTACTGGGGATAATGAAAAAGTAGCCAATGCCATTGCTAGTGAAGTTGGGATTGATGAAGTACATAGCGGAGTAACTCCGGATAAGAAATCTGATATTATCGCCCAGCTCCAAAAAGACGGTCACTTTGTTGCCATGGTCGGTGATGGGATAAACGACTCCCCTGCTCTGGCCAAAGCCGATGTGGGAATCGCGATGGGGACAGGAACCGATGTTGCCATCGAAACCGGCGACCTGGTACTTGTAAAAGGCGATCTGCAAAAAGCCGTAGAAGCTATTGAACTCTCACGCGCTACACTTCGTAACATCAAACAGAACCTCTTCTGGGCCTTCATTTACAACTCAATAGGAATTCCACTAGCCGCTCTTGGCTTCCTTTCCCCCGCTGTATCCGCCGCCGCCATGGCGTTCTCATCAATCAGCGTAGTACTGAATGCGTTGAGATTAAAAAGGTTTAAGGTGAAATACTAAATAACGCTAATGAATAAAATATCAGACAATATAATTACCGAAATAAAACATTCAAGAATTGTAGATAATATAAAAAAAGTTACTCACCTGGGAAAAGGTGGCTTTTCAGATTGTTACCTAGTGCAAACAAAGAACAAGTTCTATGTACTAAAATTTAGAAGAGATAATGAAGCATGGCGCTTAGAAAGAGAGTTCAAATTATTATCTATTAAAGAAATAGTGGAAAACAATTTAGCCCCAACAATATACACATTTGATAAATCATGTAAGAAATTTAAATATCCCTATTTACTAGAAGAATATGTACAGGGGGAGCATCCCAAAAAAACAAAAATAAATTCCTGGTTTATCAAAACCATGGCTAAAGAATATAAAGAATTACACTCAATAACTTCCTCAAAAACAGAAAAGCCAGATATGAAGAGGGTAGACTCAATATCTTATTGGTCTAAAGAGCACTATGTTGAATTTAAAAAACAACAAATTCATCTAAACAAAAAGAAAAGAGATGAATTAAAAAATTTTTATAGTCAGTTACTAAAAATATGCGAAGAAAACAATAAAATTCTTAAAAGAAGAATATACAATTTTGTTCAATGTGATCCTTCAAAAGAAAACATCTTTATTATGAAAAATGGGGATATTAAACTTATTGATTGGGATTTTGCCGGATATCACATATTTGAACGCGATCTAATCTTATTCAGTGATATATATAACCTCAACAAAACACAAGAAAGATCATTTTTAAAATATTATGGAATAAATCCAGATATTAAATTTATGAAAAAATTCAATATTTTAAAATTACTGTTTTTTGCTGGAGATATTAATTGGCTTTTAGCACAAAAAGGAAAAAGACATAAAAAGATAAAAAGCATATTGAAAAAATGCTCTAGAATACTTATAGGCTTAGAAAATAATTACATCACTTAACACGGTTTGTGCGGCTCATTGATATTTACTATTTGATGAACACCTCCACCGCCCGCTCCAACACTTCCTTTCCCTGCAAATAAGAAAATAAGATGCCGTAATTGGTAAGTGGTACATCGGCTTCTTTGGCTTTGAGGATGCGGCGTAGGAATTTTTGGCGATCGATCATACATCCGCCGCAATGGATGATGAGTTTAAATTTATCTAAGTCATCAGGAAAAGGTTTGCCGAAATTAAAGTCGAAATTAAGCTTGGCACCCACTTTTTCCTCCAGCCGACGTGGGATTTGTACAGTTGCGATATCATCGCATTGCCTGTCATGATTACAGGCCTCTACGACCAAAATCTTATCCCCTTCTTTCAGTTTGTCGACGATTTTCACACTTTCCATAAAGTATCCCAGATTTCCGTAACTCATGTAATTGGTCATCATTATGGAAAAAGATGTGAACGGAATTTTATTCGGCACCCAGCCCGCCATCACATCAAATGCCTGGCTATCGGTAATCACCAGCTGTAAATCGGACAGATCTTTTACGACATCCAAAAACCGCTTCTTTTCTTCGAGGTCACCAGCGCGAGCCTTTTTAAGATCAGGACGATAGAGAACCGGTGTTGCATATCCCCGGAGTAGTCGTTCAACCGCCATATCCTGCGGGCGGAGTAGACGGAGCGTAGGTGTTTCTTCGTCCATCGGAATCACCAGAAGAACGTATCCGCTTTTTACAGGAAGTAGATCGATCTGCCGGCTTTCTTTTTTAAAAAAGGATTTGATAAATACAGTCAGTTCGGTTTGCTTTTTGCTGTCGGTTGCATTTATGACGAGACTTGGTAAATCGGATTTAAGTTTGGCATCCAAAAGCTTCTGCTGTTTTTCGATCTCCTGTCTGGGCAGCTTCGGATTAAAAAGATTATAAAGAACCAGACCTTGTTTTTTGTGTTTCCGGATTCGGTCGATAAGCTTGCGCTCCAAATCCACCTCTTTCTGATTCAAATCCAGTACAATGAGGTTTAAATCTGCCTCCTCAATGGCCTCAAATGTCTTTTTACGCTTCTTATCACCAAGTTTCGACTTCTCATCCACACCAGCAGTATCAAGGACCTTAAACGGGCCCATTTCATGTATTTCCATCAGCGCCGTAACGGTATCAGCTGTGGTACCGGGAGTTTTATCGGTGATCGCGTAATCCTTCTGTCCACTCAGCAAATTAAGCATGCTGGATTTGCCCACATTCGTGCGCCCGACAATGCTGATGATGGAACGTTCTTTACGTTTTGACATTTTGACGTTGTTTGTAATGAAGAGCATTGCCCTGCCTGCCCAATACAGGGTTCAGACCGGCGGATTCCACCTTCTTTATAACACAGCCCGCACAAATGTGCGCGTGACCGTCTACGCAAGGCTTGTTTTGGTATAAAAGGTAATCGTTTCGGTATTTGTTGGGAGTAACAGATGGCATTAGGATATTGGCACCGACTTTCAGCGCTTCTTCGCGTCCGGTTTTATGGAACACATCCAAAGCCGTGGCCGCCGCAATGTTGCATGTTGGTATTAAGATGCGAAGCAGGGCGATGAAATTGAGGGCTTGATTGAAAATCTTTTCTTTATTCGCCTCCCACCACTTTTGGACAACTGGTGTGGAAAGGGGCGTATCTTCATGGATTACATACGGACCCAGGCCGAACATATCAAAATCCATTTCCTGAAAGAACTGAAGATCGGCCATCATATCCTCGATAGTTTGCCCGGGTAAACCGATCATATTACCACAGCCGACTTGATAATTTAATCTTTTCAAATTCTTCAGGCATTCAATCCGTTTTTTTAGCGAATGATCTTTAGGATGCAGGCTTTTATAGAGTTTTGGCACGCTGGTCTCAATGCGAAGCAGATAGCGATGAGCACCGGCCTCCTTCAATTTTTCTAAAAACGGATATGGGAGTTCTCCGCAGGAAAGTGTAATGCCCATCTTCGGATATTTGGTGTGAATAAAATCCACCAAATTCAGTAAAAATACTTTGGCCTCCTCAGTCATCAGTTCTCCAGACTGCAATACCACAGAGCCGTACTGAGCTTTTTGGATAAAGGCCAGGCAATTCTTGATTTCCTGAAATGTCATACGGTAACGGTTCACCTTTTCATTGCCTCGCCGTATACCACAATAATAACAATTTTTCTCGCAAACATTGGAATACTCAATAATCCCACGGAAGTACACATCCTCTCCTACTGCCTTTTTTCGGATACAACTTGCTTCCGCAAATAATTCTTTTTGCTTTTTTCCTGTAGCCATCAGAGCGTCTTTGATTTGATTTGTGTTTAATTGCACGGTAACGTATCAGAGTAAATAAAGAATAAACATATGCCTTCCGTCACCGACATTATAGACGAAAAAAAGATTCAGGACATCCTGGATAAAACAGCATCCCCATCTCAGGATGATGTGCTGGTGATTTTAGAAAAAGCCAAAAAAATGAAAGGGTTGAATTTAGATGAAGTCAGTACTCTTTTGCACGTGGAAGATCCGAAGCTCTGGGATGAGATTTTTAAAACCTCTGCTTACATCAAACAAACTATTTACGGAGAACGGTTGGTGTTTTTTGCCCCACTCTATATTTCCAGTTTTTGTGTGAATGACTGTGAGTATTGTGGATTTCATGCAAGAAACAAATGCCCACGTAAAAAACTGACGATGGGGGAAGTGGAACTGCAGACTAAGATCCTGATAGATATGGGTCACAAACGCCTGCTCCTGGAATTTGGGGAAGACCCGGTCAATAATCCAATCGACTACGTAGTAGAAACGATTAAAACCATTTACAAGACCAAGTCAAAAAACGGAGAAATCAGACGCGCGAACATTAATATCGCCGCCACCACTGCGGAGGATTACAGGAAATTAAAGGAAGTGGGAATAGGGACTTATCAGTTGTTTCAGGAAACTTATCATCGGGAAACATACGACAAAATGCATAAAGGCCCCAAGGCGGATTATGAGCGGCAGTTATTCGCCCATGACCGAGCTTTTGAGGGCGGGATCGATGATGTAGGGATCGGCGTACTGTTCGGTTTGTATGATTATCGATTTGAAGTACTTGGATTGGTCTCACATGCGCAGTATCTGGATAAAAAATTCAGAGTAGGTCCGCACACTATCTCAGTCCCCCGCTTCCAGCCGGCTGACACAGTTAATTTGGATTTACCGCATAAAGTAAGTGAAGATGAACTTTTGAAAATCATCGCCATCCTGCGCCTGGCCGTTCCTTACACCGGCATGATAATAAGTACGCGCGAACGTCCTGAAACACGCGCCAAAGCATTTAAAATCGGTATCTCACAAACCAGCGCCGCCTCCCGTACATCTCCTGGCGGATATGGCAAAGAGAAAAACCTTGGACAGTTCGAAACTGCCGATCATCGCAATCTCGATCAGGTGACATGCAGTATTCTAAAGCAAAACCTGCTACCCAGCTTCTGCACAGCCTGTTATCGTAAAGGCCGGACAGGTAAAGCGTTTATGGATCTGGCCAAACCCGGTAACATCCATCACCTGTGCCGCCCCAATGCCATTTTGACATTCAAGGAATATTTGGAAGACTACGCCAAACCGGATACCAAAAAAATGGGTAAAAAGATCATAGTAAAATACATAAAACAAATCGCCGATCCAGCTCGTCGTAAAGAAACTATAAAGAGACTAAGCAGAATTGAAAAAGGCGAACGGGATTTGTATTTTTAAGCAAGAAATCCGTAATAACCAAAAAAGAGGCCAAAAGCTAATACAATGATGGCAAAAATAGGCATGTAACTTGTCTTTTTAAACATACCTTGCCAAAAGCCAAGGTGACCAGGGAAAACCAGGAACATAAAGCCTTTTAGTAAAGCGAGCCAGCCAAAGATGGTAATAACAACCACCCAGCTGGATTCCCAGACGTTGTGGTAAGTAACGATCAAAAAACCAGCAACGGCAGCCATAATACCCCCCATATAAAACACAATGGGATTTTTGAGCATGTCGACCATAGCCTTGTGGTAATAAGCCGGGCTCAAAAGCATACCCAGTCCAATCATCAAATAAACGACCGCGAACAGTTTCGCAATAAAAATTGAAAGATCCATAATTAAATAAGTTAAGAGTTAATGATAATAAAATTAGTGAGCTTGGAGAAAAGTGAGCCATGCGTAGCGAGGAGTTGAAGTGGGTCTTGTGGGTCCCAAGCTGTAGTGAGTGATACGTTCCGAATGAAGCAAGGGCAAAGCCCGCAGCGAAGTGAGGATAAATCAAGAAAAACTGCGAAGAAGTTTTGAATGATTTAAGTGAATTACCCTATGTAGAAAAGCTCGCGAAACTGGGTGAACTTTTTGTAAAGCGAAGACACTTGTTTGAAAAGACTGAAAAACTTTTTGAAAGTTTTTCGGAAGCTTAAGCTAAAAAGCTCATATATCCGAGGAAGCCACCGAGAAGAAGGGTAAAAACACCCATGATCCGCAGAAAGCCTTTATTTTTAAACCAGGATGTAAACATAGGCATTGCAAATCCAGGGAAAATGATAAGCATCACTCCTTTTAACAATGCAATCCAGCCAAAGATAGTAATAATTGTTGGCCAGCCCTCCCACACATTGTGACGGGTAACCATTAAAAATCCAATGATCAAAGCCAACATGCCTCCTAAATAAACGAGGCCGGACTCTTTCATCATGGCATCGAAAGATTTAAGGTAGTACTTAGTGTTAAAAAGCATACCTAGCCCTATTGCTAAAAACGCAATCGCGTATAGCTGGGCAATAAAAATAGATAATTCCATATTTGTTTTTATTAAGATGTAAAGGAAGGTGTTCCAAAGTGCAATGGAGTCCCGAAGCTTCGGGACGACTGGAACGTAGGACTCTGATGTGAAAATTTGCGTGCAAATTTTTGCAATCGGAGAACCTGACCCTTCTGTTTATTTTTTAAAACGCACACATTATATCACTAATGACAAATTGTCCAATATAAAAACTTCTTGATTCCAAATAGCTTTTAAACTAATGTTCTTCATGCAATTTTTGCTCTCCGTTCTTTTAAAACACATTAAAACTAATTCAGACAAATAACGTTGCCTTCTGAAAAGTCAGTAAGGAACCGCAATTGCGGTTGTTTTTTTGTTTGCAGTACCAAGGGTAATTTTCCACACAAACCGTTCGCCGAAAGCGAACAAAGAGAGGGGCATCACTATGGGAATCTCAATCGCAGACGCTACTGGAACAACAGTAAGTCCGAGAACCATCACAAAACTGAGCCGTAAAGGAGTCGTCATCTTCGACTTCAATGCCCTGATGCAGGGCGATCTGGAGCATTGGAGGCGAACGATCGGCAGTAGGCCGTCATTCCTCGCTATCAGCAAGGAAACGCCAAGCGACAGCAATGCACAGGCCGAGATCATTCTCTACAGCGGAGAAAAATACAGCTATGAGGAGGTCCGCACAGCAATCGGAAAAAACGGTAAGCTGGTCGAGGTCATCGGCATGATCACCGTGGAATTTCCGATGGATCACGAAGGATCGATCTGCTACCTCGACCGCCCGGTGCCAGAAAACGACCCGTTCAGCGGTATTGTCGAATTGTTCGCTATTCTCATTGAGAGCATCACTCCACGACTCATCAGCATGCCAGGCTTCGAGATCATTTGCGGTGAAGGTCGTCCTCATCTCGTCATGGACAGAGAGTGGAAAGGCATGATCGAGATGCCGGGGGCGGGATTCGATGGCGATGGCAGTATCATGGTCGACCCGCAACATGGATTCTTGGCGAGTGGGGGAAGAAGTGGCTGTGTCAGAGGCGTTGTTACCCACGATGGTAAGGTGCTCTGGGGCAGCCTCAACATGCCACTCAGCGAAGATTTGATCAGGCAAGCCGTGGACACCTTCATCCCAACCGCACAGGCCTGACCGGCAGACACCCCAGTGGTATTCAGTTTCAATATGGCTTGGATTCAAGTCCCTTTGGGGTGCGAGTATCCAGCAGTACTGAGCCGACACATTGTGTCGGCTCTTTTATTTTGCTTGATTTTTTATAGAAAACAGGCAAAATTTGAGCAATGAAATTTACAGAAGCTCAAATTAAGCGGGAAACTGAACGCCTTTTTAAAAAACTTAAGAAGGTAGGTAAATCAGAATTTGATTGTGCCATTATCGCCCCTGTAACACTTGAGATCAACCGTCTTAAAAAGGAAAAAAACGCCATCATACTGGCTCATTCCTACATGACACCCTACATTATGTACGGGGTAGCGGATTTTATTGGCGATTCTTATGGGTTGAGCCGGATAGCGCAGGAAACCCAAGCTAAAATAATCCTCTTTTGCAGTGTGCATTTTATGGCCGAGACCGCCAAGATTCTGAATCCGAAAAAAACCGTGTTGGTTCCGGCAATAGCAGGCTGTTCATTAGCCGAATCTATCACGCCAAAAAATGTGCGGGATATCAGAAAAAAATACCCGGAAGCCGCAGTAGTCTGTTATGTAAACACAACAGCTGCCGTTAAAGCAGAATGTGATGCCTGTTGCACTTCATCAAACGCCCTGAGGATAATTGAAGGTTTAAGTCAAAAGAAAATTATCTTCCTGCCGGATGAACTGATGGCTAAAAACCTCCAGCCAATGACTAAAAAAACACTGATAGGATGGGATGGCCGCTGTATTGTACATGAAGAATTCTCCCCAAAAACCATGGATGCCATACGGAAAAACTATCCGGGTGTAAAAATTCTGGCCCACCTGGAATGCGCACCGGATGTGATTGAAAAAGTAGATATGGCAGGCGGTACCGAAGGCATGATTAAATATGTGAAAAATCACAACGCCAAATCATTTATGCTGGTTACGGAATGTGGGCTTACGGACAGGATGAAAGTTGAAATGCCCGACAAAAAAATGGTCGGCACTTGTGCGCTTTGCCCTTATATGAAAGAAATCACGTTAAAAGACATTCTCCAGGCCCTCATATCCCCGCGAAAAGATCAGATCATCGATTTACCGGCAAATATATTAAAAAAAGCCAGAAAGGCATTAAACCGGATGATTAGGATTACGGAAGGAAAGGCCAAGGTTCAAATTTCAAAGTTTTAGACCCTTAGCAAGCGGACCACCCCATAGTAAACGTGCCCGTCCCCCCCGGGGTCGCTATTACTCACAACCGAATTGCAATTGACGATACGGGCGAGGTCGGGCTTATCACCTGATTCCAGCCAGGATGCACGAAATTCACTTCTGTCTTCACTGGCAATAAATGGCTCTTTGGTATCAGTAGCCTGTTTCATCTCATCGCCAAAGCCGTAGTCGCCGTCATCGGTAAACAATTCATAACCGTCTTCCAGAACCTGTTCACGGATTTTAAAGTAATTCACCCATTTTTCAACTTTCTCCATCTGTTCCGGATTACGGTCATAAATTTTCAGTAAATTTCCTTTTTTATCATAACCATACATCACAGGCTCCACACCTTTATCTTTAAATAAAGCTTTCCCTTCCCAGTCAACACCGACCAGTTGTCCTTCGCCTTGCATAGCTTTGACAAGCTTCAATTTTTCACTGTCATTATCCAAAAGTCTTTCAGTAATAGCTTCCCAACTGTCACGCGCTTTAACATTATCTGACAACCGATTGTATTCCTGACTATAAACGGTCAATTCAGGGTTTAGATTTTCAGCCTCAGCGGATTCAGCAGTGACAGGAGTCTCAAGCACTTCTTCTAATTCAGGTCTGGCTTCTGTACCTATAAGCTCTGCCAATTCAGCTTCAATAGACTTATCCAAAGTTCCATTTTCCTTTGCTTCTTTCAAAAGCGCTAAAGCCTGTTCCTGGGATTTATCAGTCATGTCATTTATAGTTAATTTTTACGGAAGTTAATTTTATAATAAATTTATTGATTTGTCAATAAAATTCACAAAAATTTAATAATATTGTAAAAATTAAACAATCATCCCACCACCCAAGCAAACGTCCCCATCGCCCTCCTGTTCGGCGGGCAAGTAAAACACTGCAAACTGCCCAGGCGCTATTCCGTGTACTGGTTTTTTGAGAGAGACTTGAACAACTTTTTTGTTCAGTCTTATTGTACATGGATGACTTGATACGCCATGCCGAATCTTAACTCTCAACTCCGAACTCCCAACTCCGAACTCTTTATTGATCCAATTCATATTCACCACAGAAAATTCCTTCCCATAAACTTCATCCGGATCATATCCATTAGCCAGATAGATAATATTTTTTTCAGAATCCTTATCTACCACAAACCAAGGACCGCCGGAAAGCCCCAGGCCAAACCGCTGACCTATTGTATAGAACCAATGCCCATTATGCTCCCCTACTCGCTCACCGGATGCCTGGTCGACAAAATCTCCTGACTTCTCACCAAGATGCTCTTTTATAAATTCTCGATACGGAATCTTTCCCAAAAAACAAATCCCCTGACTGTCTTTGCGGTCCTGGTTTGGTAGGTTGTACTTTTTAGCCAGCTGACGAACCTCCGACTTTTTTAAATGGCCAATCGGAAACAATGCCCGGCTCAGTTGCTTTTGGCTTAAATACGAGAGAAAGTAAGTTTGATCCTTCACCGGATCTGGAGCTGTTTTTAACAGAAAATTTCGAGTTTCGAGTTTTGAGCTTTGAGTTTCTAAGACTTGAGCATAATGACCGGTAGCAACTTTTTCAAATGACTTATCGATCTTTTTATAAAATTTTCCAAATTTTATTTGCTGATTACAGAAGATATCGGGGTTGGGCGTGCGGCCAGCCTTGCATTCATCAATAGTATAACGGACGACAGTATCCCAGTATTCCTTCTGCATATTAAGGATCTCCAGCGGAACATCCGCTTCCCTGCAGATCTGACGAACGTAAGCCAAGTCTTCCTTCCACGGACATTCACCAAGATACGACAATTCATCCTCCAGCCAGATTTTAAGATAAAAGGCAGTCAGGTCATGACCTTCATCTTTCAGAAGCCGAAGTGCCACGGAACTGTCCACACCACCAGAAATAAGTACAGCAATTTTCATGCCACTAACGATACAACAATAATTTAAAATTAAAAATTAAAAATTATTGATTAACATATCCTCCCATTTGCAAATTCCACAATTTTTTATATAGACCAGATTCACTGGAAAGCAAATCCGCGTGCATTCCTTCTTCAGCAATTTGACCATCTTGAAGCACAATAATCCGATCCATTCTCATAATGGTAGAAAGGCGATGGGCTATCACTAAAGTAGTCTTATGTTTCATAAGATTTTCAAGCGCTTCCTGAATTAACATTTCAGATTCCGAATCCAGACTGCTGGTAGCTTCATCCAAAACCAAAATCGGAGCATTGACCAGTATCGCCCGGGCAATTGCAACACGTTGACGCTCACCCCCGGAAAGCTTAACACCACGCTCACCAACATAAGTATTATAACCACCTGGAAATGATTCAATAAAATCATGACAATTAGCCATCTTAGCAGCCACAATCACCTCTTCATTAGTAGCCCCTATTCGGCCATAACAAATATTTTCCATTAACGTACGATGGAAAAGGATTGGATCCTGTGGAACAAAGCTGATTTGAGAACGGAGGCTATCTTGCGTAACTTTGCTAATATCCTGACCATCAATCAAAATTTGACCTTTTTGGATATCAAAAAGGCGTAAAAGTAATTTGGTAACTGTTGTTTTGCCGCCACCAGAAGGACCGATTAAAGCAATCTTTTCACTTGGCTTGATTTTTAAATCCAAATTATTGATTAGTATGCCGCCTTTAGGGTAAGAAAAAGAAACATGCTTAAATTCAATCTTTCCACGTCCGATACTAATACGCTTCGCTTTAGGAATATCGCGTACATCGTGTTTTTGATGTAAGACAACAATCATTTCTTCTGCATCTGCAAAACGCTGAAAAAGTTCTCGTACCGTACGCCCAAAATCCCACAACCTCATGAAAAGCTCCAATAAATAAGCCTGTATCCATACAAAATCACCAACTGTCATTAAACCGTCTTTCCAAAGCTTGATCGCATAATAAAGCACTACAAATTCCAGCAGGATCATAAGAATTCCCTGTACAGCTTCTGCTAAAGTATCCAGCTTCCATACCCTGCGAAGCCTTTTTACCCATTCGCTTACAACTCCCCTAAAGCGATTGACCTCATAAGAAAGCGATGTAAATAATTTTATATTTACACTATTGGTAATCGTATCCGCGAGTACACCAGTTATTTTTGTATCTGCTTCTGCTCTTTTTATATCAAATTTCCATTTATAT
>SDBT01001563.1_pt1 | contig 40536 bp, 68 predicted proteins | sample 2277101 | NCBI WGS metagenome assembly SDBT01 (sample SAMN10404973, study PRJNA504765) | marine sediment metagenome | isolation source: marine sediment core GS10_PC15, 103 cmbsf | place: Arctic Ocean: Southern Knipovich Ridge | collected 2010 | reverse complement strand
AAATATTCTACTATTGTAGGAACAATTTCTTAGGAGAAAATGGCATGGAACAAAGGATTGCTGGACAAAGTTTCGGATTTGAATTTGAATTTGCATCTATTACTAGAAAACAAATTCAATTGAGTCGTAGATTAGCACAATTGAATTTTACAGACGCACACGATGCTTCAATAGAAACTCCAATAAGCAGATTGGGAGATTTTAATTTAACAGAATCTCCTAAAGAAATTAAAAGAAGACTTCAAAGAGGGCATACTGGAGCTGAATTAGTTTCTCCTGTTTTTACAGAACAAAATCCATTAGATATTTTTAAATTAGTTACTAATTGGGCAGCTACAAAAGGAGAAACTCCAGAAAATGAAAGATGTGGTATTCATTATCATATTTCTTTAACTTATGATATATCAACTTTAAGAAAAATTGTATCACTTGCTTCTCATTTGGAAGATGTTTTCTTTTATGTTGGAGGAATGGGGTATGAATTTAGAGGTCAAAGTAATGATTCTATTTTTTGCAGGCCCACAACGAAAAAAGGCCCAATATGTGTTAAACAAGGAAGATGGGTAAGACCTACATTTAATTTGAATGATTTAATAAATGCTAGAACAACCAGTGCCTTTTGGACTCGCTATGGAGATACAGAAAGATTAGGAGGAATAAGATATGTTCCCGTAAGATATCATTGGTATAATTTATATTCTTTACATTCGCAAGGAAGTTTAGAGTTTAGAATTTTCAATAGCACATTAAATCCTCATTACATGTATGCTGCTTTGGAACTTTGTAAAGCATTTTCGAACTATGTTATGAAAGAAAAACTTTCTAAGATAAGAAGATTAAGAATTAATTCTGTGTATGATAATAGGAGTAAAGAAGAAATCATTAACACTTTAAAATTATTTGCGGATGAAGTTGGATTAGATGCAATGGTTTTAATTCTATTAGAAGATATTATCAATCAAACACCCGAAATAAGGTTAAATAATGAATATGTTTTAACACATCTTAGAACTCCTCCAAATATGTGGGTGGAATCAACTTACAAAACAAAAACAACAGGTCAAGATGCAAAAATGCCCCACTTTGTTGATATTCATAATTTTGAAAGAAGAAATGAAAATCCAGACGAAATACATCATGAAGAATTAGAGAGAGACGTACTTCCTCAACCACAAGGTTTAGTAGTAAGAGAAGTTGGAAATGCAGTAATAAATTTAAATAACGAAATTGAAGGTGATTGGGACGAGGATGAAGATGGAAATTAAATTGAATTATAAAGGAGAATCAAAAAATATATGTGTCAATTAACTTTTGTAGATTTAGGAACGATAAATCTTAACAGATTAGCAATAAGTAGTATGGGAGTATTAAATAGCAGAGTGCTTCATATGGATGGAGTAGGTGTTTTTCAATTTCATAAGAAAATAGATGAAACATCTATATTTAAAACTCATTTAGCACCTGTTAATATAACTAATTGGGGAAATTGTATTCAAGGGGTAATTTCATCTAGAGACCCTGTATTTATGCATGTTAGAAATGCAACAAATAATGGTAATACAAATAAAAAGATAGTTACAACTGAAAAATCCCATCCGTTTCAAGCTAAGAAATTTGTATTAGCTCATAATGGAACACTTGACATGCGTGAATTATCAGATGAAGAAGCATATAAGGATGAGGAATTAATTGATTCGGAACTTTTTGTTAGAGAACTTAGTAAAGCATATAAAGGAATAGAATTTAAAGTTGCATTAGTAAAAGCAATGAAAAAGTTCTATGGAAAATTTGCATTTATTATTTTTGAAAAGAAGTCTAAAGAATACTACATTGTCAGGGGGAAAGAAAAATTATTACATAAAGTGAATATTTATGAAGAACTGAAAGAAAAGGACGAAGATGGTGAACCCAAGAGAAAGCATATTGGTGTAATTATTAATACAGAAAAAGGAGATTTGGCTTTAGGAATACAAACTTTCATGCAAAATGCAAGATGGATTTATAATAGAAGACTCGTATCTGGAGATATAGAATTATTAGAAGAAGAAACTATCTTCAAATACGATAAAAAAGAACTGATAAATGTGGGAAAAATAGAAGAAGAATCTAAATGGACGGGAACTAATACAGTTAACAAACATAATCATGACCATTCAAATCAAGGAACCGTGGTAGAACGTCCTGTACAACGAACTCTATTGAAATCTAAAGAAGCTGAAAAAGACTTTTCTTTTCTTTTAGGAGAAGAATTAGAAATATATACAGCAGAAATTGGTTTTACCTATCGAGAATTAGACCAACTTTGTTATGAGTTATTTGAAAAAACTTTGCTAGAAACACAAGAAACAGAATTGGATATTTTGATTCATCAGGTTCTTCCAATTTTAGCAGACCAAGTAAGTGAAACTAAATTAAAAATTTGGAGATTAACAACTTTAGCATCAGGAGATTGGCCTGATAAAATTTATCAAGAAAATCCAGAATTCGATTATCCCTATATGCTAAACCCAATTCAAGTAATAAAAGAACTTGCAAAAAAGTATGGCGTAGAAGAAAAGGAATGGCCTTCAATTGTAGGTATATAAAGGAGTTACAGTGGCAACAAGAAAAATTCTTGCGTATAGTGGTAGTGTAGAATCCGCAACAAGAATAAAAGATGAACTTAGCAAATTAACAGGAAATAGAATATTAATAACTAGTAATCACACTAGAATTGTTATGGACAATTTAATATTACGTTATGGAAATTCAAGAGAAGTTGATGTTAGCGAAACAAATGTTAATAGCATTGAATTCATTACTGCTTGTGCAGATAAATTAGAATTTTCTAGATTAATGAATGAGAATAATATAGTATCTCCTCATTTTATTAAGATGAATGAATCTCCTAGAGAATATCCCGTAATTATAAGAACAAAAATGAATGCTAGTGGTGCAAGAGGAATTTATGTTATTGAGAATGAAGAAGAGTTTCAAAATATGTTTAGTTACAATTATTGGTGGACAAAGTTTTATCCTACAAAATTTGAAATAAGAGCACATATTTTTCTTCACGGAGACGGAAATGTATCAGTTCCTAGAATCTTTAGAAAGGTAGGAAGAGATTCTAAGAGACCAATAAGAAATAATGAGGATTATAGTTATAAATTAAGACGTGTCAATAGATACAAAAAAGCTATGCCCGTTATTAAAAAAATAGCAGGATTAATGAGAGAAAAAGAAGGTAAATTTTTTGCATTAGATATGGGATGGAGTTCTGAATTAAAAAAATATGTAATATTTGAAGCAAATTCTGCACCTGGAATTAATGATAATACTGCCAAACTATATGCTAAATTTTTATTTGACGAAGGAGTGTTAAACAAATGAATTGGAAAAGAATTTTTAGAGAGTCTTGGGAAGAATATACATCTTATTTAAAATTTCTCTGGCCCGTACTTAAATTTATATTTTTAATAGAATTACTTCTAATTTTATTATCATTAATAATGATATTGATTTAGGAAACTATAATGACATTTGATGAATTTTTAAATGGTGCTTTCGTTGGACAAACACATGTTATTAATCAATTGGAAGTCCTAGGAAACGAGGTCATAAATGGAAATAATTTGAATATAATTTTAGCTGCTAGAAGTGGACATGGGAAAACTATTTTAGGAAATGCATTTGTTAAGTGGGTTGAACCAAAATACTATGAAAAATCTTTTAATTATGTAGGAGAAGTATTAAAAATTCATGCTGACAGGAGATTTCATGTTTTAGATGAAGCACATTTGATTGAAAAACCAGAAATTTTATACCCTCTTATGGATTCTGGACATTATGTATTCATAGTTCTGACAAATGAATACTACGAATTGAAAGAACCTTTCTATAATAGATGTCATGAATTTAATTTTGCTGAGTATTCTGAAAAAGAATTAATGGAAATATCCAATATGGCTTTTATTGAAAAAGGAATTAACTTGCCTTCAAAATATTTAGAATTCATTGTAAAAAATATGGGAAGAGGAGTGCCAAGAAGTCTAAAAAAAATATCTAAACGAATTGCATTTTATCTATTACAAAATCATGTACCAAATACTTTTTCTGTTTTTGTGGAAAAAATAGAGAATTTCTTAAATGTGAGGGATGGTTTAACTTTGCTTGATGTGCAGTATTTGAATTTTTTATCCTCTGCTAGAAACAATAGAGCGTCTCTTTCTTTAATAATAAATGCAACGAATATTGAAAAAAAATTAATTCTGGAGGAGATTGAACCTTATTTAGTTTCAAAAGGAAAAATACAAATAACTGGTAGAGGCAGACAACTAACAGGAGAATTAAAAACCTTGTGATAAAAAAAGAAATTAATTCATCGCTTTTCTACAAAATTTTGGATACAATAGGAAATGAGACTCAATACATAAATGGAAAACGAGAAAAAGGACTTGCTAGAGCTTATAGACACGACACCGATGATTTATGTCTTGTAAAAAAGGTGGCTAAAAATGTTGATGTTATATTTACAAGAAAAAACAACATTGAGTTAAAAACTCATTCTTCCATTTTTGGTAAATTAAAGAGTGGCCTATATTTGTACGACTATCAGAGAAAAATAATAGTTTTCGACTATTCAAGAAAAATACTAAATGACGAGTTGTTTAATTTAGTTCCTGACTTTGATTCGATAGGAACGCTTTTCCATTTTGGAAAAACAAATGAACTGTTTAGGGTATACAATAATAAGTTAAAGTTGTTTATTTTTATAACAAGTTTATTGGGAACCAGATTCTTGTATGATTTGGAAATAGATAAAGAAACATTTAAAACTGTTATAGCACAGACTTTTCATAGGGTAAATGTACAATATAAGCATTATAAAAACTATATTCATTATTTAGTGGAACACAGGGAGAAGATATTTTCTTCTCAACCAACATCTATTTATACACTAAAGAAGAGTCAATTAGAAGAATTAAAACAATTAATGCTTCCTGCATTCGTGAAACTAACTAAAGAAGAAAAACAGGCTGTAGCTGTTACTATTATTACCTTAGAAGATATTCGTAAAAATGGAATTCCTTATGAGTACTTTGAAATTGCTATTCCAGGAAATGTAAATTTTAAGGGAAAATCGGAAAGTTTTACACTGGCTTTCACATATGCCGGAAAAATTTATATTCAAGGGAAAAATAATATTTCAATTCCTAAATTTAAGAAAGCTTGTAATTTAAAGCAATTAAAAGATGATGATTTTAGAATGCAACGAGTTAGAATATAAGGAGCACGATGTTATTTTTACACGAAGATTGTGGTGGTAACTGCGATATTGACATGAGCAGTTTTATTAGCATTGTTGGAAAACCCTTTTTAGGTGAAAAAGGAATGCTAAGTGCAAGAAATATTTCAATTACTACAAGTGAAAAGAAAGTTTTGGAAGGAAAGGAGGTTAAATTTATTTGTGACGTATGTGATGAAACTGTAACAGAAGATGAGATATATGCTTTATGTGGGTACTGTAAAAAATCATTTTCTTTGTCTGAATTACTTAGAAATGATGAATGTGGAGAGTTATTATGTGAACCATGTGATGAAAAATTTTTTGAAACAAGAACCGCTTTACCAGTATTGCAAATAGTAAAACAAATAGCTTTAGATTAAAGGAGGCGTATAATGACAAAAATAACTTTTGGTTCTGACCCTGAAATGTTTTTAGTAGAAAAGGGAACTAAAAATTTAGTTCCTCCGGAATATTTAATTCAGTTTCAAGGATTGACTCCTATAAGAGTCGAAACAAATGAATTAGGTGTAAGACACCCTATATTTGTAGAGACAAAGGATTTCTCCATTATAGGAGACGGCGCTCTTTTTGAATTTATTTTAGCACCAAGTAAAAACATCTTAACTGTTTATAAAAGATTCCTGTTAGCAATGGAACGATTAGAAAAGTTGGGGTCAAAATATGGATTAGAAGTACTGCATAGTTCTATTGCAAAATTTGATGTAGATAAATACTTCAGTAATATGGATTCTGAGTTAGTTAAAGAATCTACAATTGCAGGTTGTGACCCAGATAATGATGCGATAGATGATTCTTATGAATCAAAAATTAGAAATTTAACTCATTGGAATAAAAGAGGAGCAGGCGGTCATATTCATTTAGGAGTACCGGATTATCCTACATTACATGAAGATATAATTCCTGCTATCAGATTAATGGCAGTAACTGTAGGAAATACATACATTAAGAATGTTGTAGATTTAGAATCCGAAATAGAACGACAGGAAGTTTTTGGAAAAGCTGGAAGATTTAGAACTCAACCTTGGGGATTAGAGTATAGAACTCCTAGTAATGCCTGGTTATTAAATGAAGAATCTGTTAGTCAAATAGCAGAAGCATGTGAAAGAGCTGTTTATCTTTTAATGAATCCAAAAGAGGGAATGGAAATTTTAGATAGTTACTTAAAAGATTCTGCAAAAGCAATTAATAACGTAGATATTCCTTTAGCAATTGAAATACTAAATGAGGTAATGTAAATATGAAAGTAGTTTTAGCATATCCATCTTTTGCTCCACAATTCCTTCATCATTTTCCTGACATGGAAATGGCTCAAACAGTGGGAGTTGTAGAAGAGGCAGATTTAATTATATTTCCAGGAGGAGCAGATATTGAACCCGAAATTTACAACGAAAAAAATACAAAAAGTTATACAAATCCACGAAGAGATGCATGGGAGTTAACTGTATTAAGAATAGCGGAAAAAAAGAAAAGAGCAAAGTACTTAGGAATATGTAGAGGACATCAATTATTGAATGCATTTTTTGGTGGAAAACTTTTGCAAGATATTAAACCAGAACATCCTAATTTTCATTCTGTTAATTCGATTTCTGATGATGCCTTTGAAGATGAACTCTTTCCTTTTGGAGTTAATTCATTACATCACCAAGGAGTTATTAAACCAGGAAAAGGATTCACACCATTGAGTTCTTTGGGAGAAATAATAGAAGCTACAATTTCAGATACAATTTTAAGTGTACAATATCACCCTGAATTTATGGGAAAACATGGAGTTCCTTTCTTTGATTATGTGAAAAAATGGGCAAAAAAATGACCTTGTATCTGAAGATAAACCTCAGAGAAAATTATTTGGGAGAGAAGTCTTTTGCTCCTACCTTTAAGACTATTAGATTTTTTAATGAGTTGTATAATGGTTCTGGAAAAGATTATAGTAATTCTTTTAATTGTAGAGAAGATTTAATTAAAGAATATTATTATTTGACTGTTGGAATTAATAAAATTTTACCAAAAGCTATGGGAGAAGGCTATGATGCATTTTCTGAAATAGGAGATGTTGTTGAATCAATAGAATTTGGTATTCGAGATTTGGTTCTAGATAAAACTCAGATAGAAAATTTAGATGAGTTCATAAATAAAAATTTATATCTAGAACACGACCAATACCAAATAACTGAGAATTCAATTATAATGAAGTCGGTCTTTCTATTTGGAGCAACTATTTCTTTATTAATATTGTTAATGAGAAATTTTAATAATCTTCTACATAATCAAACCAGTAAAAAGGAACTTGCCGATGGAATAATAAATTCTAATGCACTCATTGGAGATGAACATCTTTTAACAGGTCTATTTATATACTTGTTACCAAAAGAATGTTTAACAAATTATAAAGATAATGGTTCGTATTATGGGCCAGCTGATTATGCATCTAAAATGATATATTTTTATGCTGGAACAGAAGAACTTGATTCTTTTCTTAAAAACTATAAAAATGAAATTAAACCATTTATAAAGTTCTCGTCATTTTGGACTTTATTATGTAAGGAGGCGTATAATGGCAATGATTAAACCCAAAGAGAAGAAAAATATTAACAAGATTTCTTCCTATAAGATAGATTCTAAAAGTGGAAAACTATCAAGAATGAGATTTATATACAATAGTCATTATTTTCTTAGAACTATGCAAGGAGAGCCTTATATCCAAATAGAAAACGGTGTTATCTTAATTAATAATGAAAGAAGAAGTAAAACAGATGATGGAATTAAAATTATAAGTACTGGACAATTTCCTATTTCAGAATTAATTTTCATAGATGAAGGAACTCATTATAGATTAAATATTGGGGGACAGAATATAATGCTGTTCAAAGAATCTCTTCATGTCGAGGAACTTGTGGCCTTTCTTTGGAGAAAAGAAGAGTTTGAATTTTTAGTTAGTGACGGTGTAGGAAAAAGAATTACAAATGTTTCTAAATTAATAGATAAACTAGTAAAAAGGATGATGATTCCAAATGCCTTTAAATTTGTACTCGAATACAAGGACATTTGATTTTGTTTCTGGACAAATTCCTTACGAATTCTCCATTCACCCTTTATTTTTAAATAAAGTGGAAACTTGGGCTACGATGTATTCTGATACGGAACCAGTAATAGGTGATTTAGTTAGAATGAGATTAACAGATTGTATTGGTACATTTGAAGTTTCAATAGTAAATTCTGAAAAAGAAAAATATCGAGTTAAACTAAAGATGATACTTCAGGAGTGTTAAATTGATTTCTTATACTACATTCATTGGTAATGGTGGAGATAGAATTATAGATTTGGTTGATATTAAATCTGTACCAGAAGGACAGCAAAGAAAGGATATTATTATTAGAAACAATAATATCAAAGCAGGTTTTATTTTATGTTTCAAATGTGATGGAACAGGAAATGAATACTTTTTTATGAGACAAATATGTGATAACTGTTCTGGAACGGGCAGAAAGGAAGGCAAAAATGAATAAATATTATCCTATACTTGCACTTATAGGATTATCGACTCTTTTGGCAATCATAACTTATATAAGTTTAGGAATATGGGGATATTTATGATGGAGGTGAAAAATGACAGTTGGAATTAAATACTTAAAAAGAAAAAAGATGCCATTAACAATTAGTTATAAATATAATAGCGCATGTTTTGGTTATTACTGGAGAAAAAAACCTTTAAAGGGCAAGTATAACATTATTGCATTAACGTTTCAAATTAGAAATCAGCATATGCCTGTTGCAGAGAAATTATTAAAAGAATATTCATTTTTACAAAGCAAGGTAATTAAGGGAACTGCCTTTGAAATTTCTAATCTCCAGAGTAGTTGGGGAACATCTAAAGTTATTCGAGAAACACCTAATAGAAAAACTTGTGATGTTATGGATTATACATTCTTGTTTAAGAGAAAAGAAAAACAAGATGATGAAGCGTTTGCAACAGGTGTATTAGCGATTGGGCATCAACTAAGATTTTTATCCCTAAAAGAAAGCTTATCTTGGTCAAATTTAGATAAAATAGATGCATTAATACAACCTTATTTGGATAAAAAACGTAAAACCGGTAAGAATTTATTTGAATTAATTTCTCAAATAAATAACGAGGTTTTCTTAGAATGCTATCGTGGACATTCGATTTCTAGTGTGCTTAATAACCCCTGGTATTTAGATTTGGAAACAATCGCACAAGAGGAGGTACTTAATAATTCCGCAATTAAAAAATTAAGAAGTGTTTCATTAAGTAATATTATCACAGAATCTAGAGAATTATAAGGATAATTACATGAAAAACATAAATATGAGAACAATAACAATTAGTGATTTAACTCATGGACAAAAAGCAACAGTAGTTCTAAGAGGCGCTATTATAAAAGATGCAAGAATTTATTTGGATATGCCTTCTCACGATGCTTGGATTTTGCAAAACGAAATTAATGGAGAAGTAATTCCAGCAAATAGAAGAAGAGGAGTAGGTGGACGGGCAACTCCAGTTGCAGAAGCTATGATGGGATATAGGCATGCATATAAATTTCTAATAAATGGAGCGCCAACTGCCGCAATAGAAAGAGAGATGGTTAAATTTTCTCTTATTACTCCGAATTACCAATATGGAATTCTTGGAAAAGGAAATGGGACAAGTTTATTTGAAACCAAGGAAGAATTAGAAGAGCATGTAATGAAAACATTTCTTTCGGGTCGTGCAATAGCTGGAACACAAACAGGATTTAAAATTGCTGAATTATTTGATGTGTCTATTAATCCTAATATTACTTTAACAAAAATAGATTCCAAGAAGAAAAAAGCAGCCAAGAAAATATCTAAAACTAAATTATCAAAGGCATAATATGAATCAAAGAGAAGACTTTTCTGAAGACGATGATTTATTCACAGAAGAAGCATTTATAGAAATGGTAGAAAGTAGAATGGTTACAAATAGAGATGGAACAGGTTATTATTCAGATGGAGAAGAATCTATGTGGAGAGATGCTCTTGCTATTCCATCTAAAATTTTAAGAGACGGTTTTGACCAACACTATACTCATGTAGTTTGGTTTAATAAATAAAGGAGAATAGATAATGTGTGAATGTTCTTGTGACCCTGAGTTAGAGAAAACAGATAGAAAACAAGATTTATTGTTAAAGAAGATTATACGTTATGGCACTAAAATAGATGAAATGAAATTGGATGCATGGTCTTCTAGAACCTTTACATTATATCAAAAAGCCATAAATGAATTGTTTGAATTAGTGAAAAACGATTATGAAAGTAATGCACGATTTCAGTATACCATAAGTGTGATTAGAAATCCTGCAAATATAACATTAGTATGAAAAAGGAGAATCAAATGTCAGAAGAACTTGCTGTTTGGGACGTTGGAGATGGTGAGGTTGAAGTAACTACCTTTTCCAACTATAAATATTATATTGATTCGGAGGGATTTGTTTGGGGTGGTACTCGTAGAATAGAATCAGATAATAGAGTGAAATTGTTGAACACGGTTTTCTTTTTAGACACAAATATTTCTAGGGAAAATAAAGTATTTATTGGAGGTAGAATGGTGATTGAACATAACTATAAAGAAGGTAGAACGTTAATCACATCTGTTATTAAAGGTATAAGGAGAAGATAATGAAATGCAGACAAAATCCAAATAAGTTTTTAGGAATTACATTTTATGGAGAACATAAGTGGAAAACAACCGCATTAGTTAAAGGGTCTCTTTGGTATGATGTATATTTTGAATGTGAAAGATGTGGAGTGGCCCACAACGAATGGGGAGTAGATGAATCTAAAATAGCTATGGTGTTCCCTGATTGGAAATTAGTGAAAGACTATTTTGATAGTAAAGGAAGTTTATATGATACTTGGTTAGGTGGAGATAAATTAAAAAACTTATTGGAAGGTAAACCATATAATGACGGAGGTGAATCATGAGAGCTGAAGTAATAATAACTGCGTGTGTTATGATGTTTTTTGGTAGCATACTTGCAGTAGAAAGTATATTATTCGGATGGTTATTAGGCATAGTAGGTATGATATTCTTTGGATTCGACTGGAATGACTCTTGTTATAGCAACAGGAATAATAATTTTGCTTGGAATTAGAGAACTTCTCACTATTCCAAATTTTAATATTCCTCTAGCTTTAGTAAGTATTGTATTATTTCCTTATAGTTACTTTGCTATGAAACATTTCATTAGCAATAAATAGAGGAGGCACAAGATGGATTTTAGAAAATTTAATAAGATAGCAAGAATTACTAGAGATATGGTTATATCTGAGAAGATAGATGGTACTAATGCTCTCATTGCTATTGGTGAAGAAGGTGAATTCCAAATAGGGAGTCGTAAACGCTGGATTACTCCAGAAGATGATAACTTTGAATTTGCTCGCTGGGCAATGGAACATCAAGAAGAATTAATGTTACTTGGCCCTGGATTCCATTATGGAGAATGGTGGGGACTTGGTATTCAAAGAAACTATAACATAGGTGAAAAACGTTTCAGTCTATTTAATACATCGTTAGTAGATATTCCTGATTGTGTTTCATTAGTACCAAAATTGTACGAGGGATTATTCAGTGAACATGTTATTAATTTAGAACTTGATAGATTGAAGAAAGCAGGTTCAAGAGCAGCTCCTAATTTTATGAATCCAGAAGGTATTGTTATATGGCACACTCATGCTAGAATGATGTTTAAGAAAACAATTGAAGGAGATGAATATCATAAAGGACAATAAAAAATGAATGAGGATATACGAATTTTCGGAAGTTTTTGTACAAACTTAAATCATGAGTGCTATCATAATGCAAGAGGGAATTGTGTACATTGTGGTGTAGCATCTAAGGTACTCTGTGTCAATTGTGGACAGGAGTTAGAAAGAATTCTACACGTTGATAATATGTATAAATGTAAAACTCATGGAAGATTTAGAATGGTAATAGCATCTGAATCTGATTTGGAATGGGAAGAATATAATAAAAAAAGGAGCGTAATAAATGAGTAAAGTTCACTGGCCTAAGAAAGCTGATACATCCTACTTTTTAGGTAATATTGTAAGGATGGTATATGGATTGCTAGTAGCCGTAGAAGGAATACTGCAAATACTTACTTTGGGCTTTTTAATATTTAGTGGTACTATCTCTCTGCCTTTTTTGGAGTGGTCAATAAGATATAAACATAGTAAAGGATTTAACAAATATGGCAAAAACTAAATTTAAACAGTTCAGAAGTGGTTATCAGCATACCTATATGGTCAATCTAGCACAAGGAGATAATCCTAGAGATGCTTTTTCAACACATAATATGACAGAAGCTGGAATAAAAAATCTAAATAGAAATATTGATAGGTCTGAGGAAGCCTTAGTAACCTTGGGTTATATTTCATGGGTTAATTGGCCTGATGGTGTTAATAGAATAAGTCTAACTCTTTTAGGTGAAGCATGGATTGAATGGGCATGGGAAAAAGACCTCCTTAGAAAACATCAATGTGGAATTATGCAAATAGTTGATGATATTTCTGACTACTCATTTAATTCTAAGGTGCCACAAAAGAAAAGAAAAATGAGAAAAGTAGAAGAAGCATGTCATAACTATATAAAAAAGGGAGAGACTATGTGTGATAGACATCTACAACAAAAATACAATATAGAAACAGATTATTATACAGATTGTTGCGGTAGAGATAGTACAGAATATTTTAACACTAAATCTGTAATGAAACTATTACGACAATTAGAAAAAGAGGGATTTAAATATGACTAGAAACATTTATGTTATTGGAATGGCACTGCATCGGTTAATGAAAAAACATAAGCCTCAATGGATTTACAACTCAAATAACGTACTAGCATTATACAAAGCTAGATGGAATCCTCCTGAACAATGGGCTGAGGCATGGGACATGCTTTCGTGGTCAGGTAAATTGAAAGATATTAAAAATAAACCTAAGTGGGTAAAAAAATATCTTGATATTCTTTGGGGGTTTGAATCAGTTAAGAATGAGGAGATTCTATATGGTGCAGAGGCTAAAAAAATATGGTCTGATACATTCAAAGAACTGGAAGAAGGCTTTGAAAATAAATCATAACATTTTAAATCAAAATAGCCCTTCCGTAATGGAGGGGCTTTTTTGTTTAATCTTTTACTTTATATCTTATCTAATACCTGAAATATCTTAGAACCATCTCTATAAATAGCAAGACCCTTTAATCCTTTCTTCCAAGCATAAACAATAGCTTTATACATTTGCTTTACTGTTGCATCATTGGGGAAATTTATAGTTTTACTAATAGAATTAGTAACATATTTCTGCCAACTTGCTTGCATATCAATATGAGACTTCCAATCCAATTCATGAGATGTTTTGAATACACGTTTAATCTTTCTTGGTATTCCTTTTATTTTTTGAATACTTCCAGTTTTTATAATTTTTTCTTTTATTATTCTTATTTCTTTGGGGCCGAATCCTTCTTCTTTCAATTTTCTCAAAAAAATTTGATTTATTTCTATGACTGAATCTTTTGCTAAATTCCCTTGTCCTTCTGTAATATTTCTTTTATATGCTAATAAAAAGAAAGGTTCAATTCCAGAATTGACTCCGGTTAATAATGATATTGAGCCAGTTGGTGCAATTGTTGTTACTGATACATTTCTTAATTTAAAATTATCTAAATCAAATAATGATTTGCTAAACTTATTATGTAAAACGGAATCTATCATGGAAAAATCCGCATGTTCTCTATCAAGTAAAACAAATTCTCCTTTTTCTTCAGCGAGTTTATTTGATTCTAAAATAGAAAAGAATGTAATAAACCAACTTAAATATTCCGCTAATTCTCTTGCTTCTTCTGAATCATAAGCTAAACCTATTTCCGCTAATAAATCCGCCCATCCCATAATACCTAAACCAAGTCTTCTTAATCCTTTAGTTCTAGTATCTATAAATTCTATCCCTGTGCTTGATTTTTCAACAACATCATCAAGAAATCTAGTACCTAGTCTAACAATATACTCTAAAAATTCAAAGTTGATTCCATTGATTTTTTTATTGTAAAACTTATGAAGATTTATTGCACCTAAAACACAGGATTCTCCTGAAAGCATATAAATCTCCCCACAAGGATTACTAGCTTTAATCTCTCCCATATAAGGAACAATATTATCCCTGTTTATTCTATCAGTAAATCCAACTCCTGGGTCACCGGATTCCCATGCTCTTTGAGCAATTGCTTTTAATAAATCTCTTGCTTTTACTGTTTCAATAACAGAGCCATCTTTAGGAGATTTTAATTCCCATTTTTTATTCTCTTCTGCGGCTCTCATAAAATCATCAGAAAGCATAACAGAAATATTAAAATAAGTCAATTGGTTGTCTAACAAAAGTTTATGTAATACTTGATATTCTTTATTCCTTTTATCAGCACCGCTGTATTCTAAAAATTCTCTCTCTACTCTTATATTCTCATTACTTAAGTTAGCTTTACTTCTAACAAATTCAAAAATATCTGGATGCCAATCATCTAATTGACCCATTTGAGCAGCTCTTCTAGAATGCTGCTGAATCAATTCTCCAGTATCATTAAATAATTTCATAAAAGCAACGGGGCCAGATGCTCCTCCCCCCGTTGATAAAGAAGAGTTTCTTTCTCGTAAATTGCTAAAAGAATATCCTATTCCCCCTCCCTGAGAAAAAATCTCAGCAGCCTCTGTTAATGTTTTATAGATTCCTTTTCTAGAATCTTCCACTTCTAAAACATAACAATTGCCTAAATTATTAATTTTAGTGCCAGCGTTTGCTAAGATTCTACCTCCAGGAATAAATGCTTGTTCATAAATTGCTTGATAAAATCTAGCAAGGTATTCTATCTGTTTATCTTCTTTCTCCGCATCAGAAACATATTGGGAAATTCTATGGCAAAATCTACTCCACGTTTCCGTCTCCTTCTTCTGGTACTTGTTCTGAAATATCTTCTTCGCTGTCGGGTTGAGAGTCGTCATTTTCGTTTTCTTCTTTCTCCTCTGCTATATCTGTTAATGTAAATGTTGCTGTTTCAGTTTTTTCATCCGTTTGAATTCTCAAACCTTGATTAGATTCTTTCATAAGATTAAGTTCATTTTCTGTTACCGACATATTTCCGCCAGCTCTCTCAATTAATATCATACATAAAACTACATAGTTTTTATATAACAAGTCCGTTTGATAAAGGGCTTGCTTTAATTCCATAATTTCTTTTTGAGGGTTTGGCAATCCCTTTTCTTCTTCAATTGTTGAACCATCTATTAATACCATTATTCTATCTCCTTATAATCTACAATTATTAAATTAACAGTATAACCAAAATACTGTTTTATTTGCATTTTGCTTTCCTATTTGATTTAGTAAACTTTGCGTAAAAGGCAACTTACTTACACAGAGTTTTGGATTCCGCCAGAATCTCCTCTATCATAATTTTTATCTTGTATTACATGCAGTGGAACAGGAATAGTAGGCTCGATGCTTGTAACAGCTGTCATTATTATTCCCTGACCAACAGCATCACCCCTTCTTATAACAATATCCGTGTTGTATGGATTTATTACCCTGAACATTATTCCACCAGTATATCCATAATCCACCACACCTCCGCCTATTAACCATCTACTTCCACCTTTAGGTTTCAATAGCATCCACAGGTTAGGATTTTCTAAATCTATTGCTACACCAGTTTTAACTATAGCAAATGTTTGAGGATTAATTACATAATCATGTAATGCATAAAAATCATATCCAGCATCCGTTGAATACTTTTTTGTAGGATATTTAGCATCTTTGTGTGTTCTAGCTACTTTCATGGGCATCCTCCTTTATGGACAAATCTGTGGTCAACATCGGTGCTATCAAGTGTTTGTATAAGCTCTTCCACTACATACCCATCCGTACAAACCATTTTTTTCCCACATTCATCGCACTTACACATTTCCTCTTCTCCATAAGGGTCATTCTCGAAATGGTCAAGTAAAGCGGGTAAATCTAATATATCATCCAAGAAGGGAATACCTATATCTCTGATGTGTCTGTTTTGGGGATGCCTAACTCCTATAGCCTGTGTCACATCTTTAATTGATTCCAACACATAATCTCTATCATCTACAAAATATTTACAATTATACATTTCAATAGATTTTGCTTTAGGTCTTCCTGACATTTCTAGATTATCATAATTAGGAAATCCATTCGATTTTAGCCACCACCAAGTAGTAAATCCCGTCCACTGTCTATCTCTATGAGTAATATAAACAATTTCATATTTTTCAGACAAGTCATTTACCATTTTAACTATGTGTTTGCTTACTTGTACCTTATTGTACAAAGTAAGGTCTTTGGTCAAATTCCTCCAAAGCATTTTATTCTCTGCTTTCTTATTAGTAGCGGCATCTATCCAAAATTGGTCATAGTCTCTAGTTTCACCCATGTACTGAACAACATATTCATAAACAGGAGAATGCCAATCATATAGAACACCATCTAAATCAAATCCTAATACGTCCATTTATAATCCTTTCCATGCTTGGTAAGTCCAAGGGGCTACTCTTAATATGCATTTTTCCAAGGCTCTGGAATATTCTTGAATTTCCCATTGAGCGTGTTCACTACTTCTTAAGTTACAAAAGTGCATTAAGTTATGTAAATCAACTGTACCATAAAATTCTGTATACATACTTTGAGGAAGTACCATTCTGGCTTGTTCTTTAGCTACTCCTGAATCAATAAGTCTTCTATATATAATCCACACAGATTCTTCATATCTACTCAAAACCTGTTCAAGAGGCTGGTCTTTTTCCCCATATCTATAGTCAGTAAGATTTACTAAATGAGTTACCATGTTTTCTGAACTACTACTTTGTTTATCAGCTTTCGATTCAGTTCTCATTTCTTTTGGACTATAAAATTCTATCTTTTCAGAAGTGTATCTTCTACTAACTTCATTGTAACTCCAAGTTCTATGTCTATGCCATTGTCTAGTTACAAACAATGGGCATTTGATTTTAAACTGAAAAATTACATGTTCGAAAGGAGAAGTATGTCTGTGCTTCAACATGTAACTAATCAATTTTTGGTCTGATTTTTCTCCCTTACTTTCTCCCAAATAAGATACTCTAGCCGCTGAAACTATGGTATTATCATCACCTAAAGCACTAAGTAATTCTACATATCCCTTATCTAAAATATCATATTTAACTAATGGGGGTTTCATTTAATTTCCTTTTTTTATAAATATTGGACATTCCATGACAGGAGTTACTACTCCGTGTCTAATATCAAATTCAAAAAGTTGGTTAGAAATCGCACAATTCTTTTCCGCATTTTCTGGAACAAACAATTCACAATCATAACATAAACAATAATTTCTATGCTGTCCCTTAAATTTAGAATAAACCGCTACTTTCTTCCCATGATGTTCATAAATCTCAATTCTCTTCATCTTGAACAAATCCTTTATTGTGTAAATTTTCAAACCACATATCATCCAAATATTGTCCATTTGAACCTTTATTATGATTAACATTTATTTCAAAATTTGAATATTCTTTCTTTTCATAATCTTGAAAATGCTTAATTCCTGAATTGAAATCATCTGCAGCTACAAATTCATCTGGTATAAGTTCTATCATTCGTCTCCAAAGAACTTCTTCTTCTCCTGATTTTATATTAGGTTGAAAGCCTCCAGTCATATAAAATGGAATTCTTACATGGGACACAGAAGTTGCTGGAAATCTAATATTTGATTTTAAAAGTAATCTACCACCTTTTCCTTTTCCCTTCAAAGCACGTTTAAACATTTTATTACTATCAAAAAATTGTATACCTGCTGATGGATGATTTACTGAATAAGATGAAAATAATAATGCCAATCCTCTAATATATTCAAAAACATCTCTTAAATGTTCTATTTTATTGGAATTTATTTCATCTCCAATGTCTAAATAAGTTATAATTTCTCCCTTAGATGAGAATACTCCCACATTTCTTGCAACTGATGGGCCAGATACTTGGTCTAAAGTAATAATTTGAACATCTATTTCATTAGAAATCGTTGGTATATCTTCTGGAAGATTTTGACCAATCTCATTTCCATCAAATACTAAAACAAGCTCAAAATTTTTGTTTTTTAAATCATTAATAGAATTAATAGTTCTTACAAGTTCATCTTTTGATGGATTTCTAATAGGAATAATTAACGAAACAGTTTTTAATTCCGATAATTCTTTCATTCCATTTTCAAATAATTTTAAAGTTTCTTTTTTTATTTTACCCATTCAAATATCCTTTTTGCTCCATTTCTAAGTCCGTCACTAAATAAATTTGAATTTCTTTCAAGAGTGTTTATTAAGAAAAAGTCCGTTACATCAAATCCTTTCTTTAATTCCACCCATTTATCAAAATAAGTCCAATCTAATACCTTGCACTTATATTCTCCTAAAGTCTCTGACAGTTTTTTCGCTCCCTTAAACCCAGCTTCGTCATAATCATAACAAATATAAATTTCTTTCTGTTTAATAAATCTCTTATTCCATTCTTTCAACCAGCCTAGTGCGCCTCCTGTGTGACTTACGGCAGGGAACCCATATTGCGTTAATATCATTGCATCAATTGGCCCTTCTGTAATAATTACAGAAGAACTTAATTTCAATATTGAAGAATTAAACATTAAAGGCCCAACACCCCTATACCAAGATTTGATTCTTTTATCTGGAACATCTTTTCTAATTTGAAAATTTCTAAAAGACCCATCTACAAAGATGGGAATTGTATTCCAAGTATTATGATATCCAAGTTTGAATCTGTCAATGGTATGATTATCTAATCCCCTTCGATGCCAGTAGTCACTAAATTCTTTATCTGACTTCCCCTTTTCCCAAAAAATATCAACAAGTCGGGGCAATACCACAACTTCTTTACCATTTTTTAAAGTAACTACATGACTGCCATTAAAACTCTCACCTTTAATTAATCTTTCCCTTGCATTTGCTGGAGACAATCCTTTCACTTTAGTCAACCAAACAAAGGCATCACCAACAATATTTCTTGAATTATAATAGAAAACCTCCTCCTCTGTGTCTACTACTAGAGAAGAAGGATGGTTGAGAAAATCGACTGGCTTTCTCCATCTGCCATTCCCTTCTAAGGGGTAATCCTCTGAAATTATTTTTGCCAAAAAACTCATACTTGACAAGCTCCCATTTTTATGATATACTTGTTTGTGACTGAAGCTAGCCCCCAAAGTCACATGATTTACTAAGTGAATACATTATACCATATTTCGTCTCTCTTGTCAAGGGTCAAAATTGGGACTTGACAAACGACCTGTTTTGTGGTATAATATGTAGGCATACATAGGAACGGTAGTAGGTACATACTTAAGGTATATATTAAGAGTCTGTACTTAACTATTAATTAACGAAGTCAAGATAGTACATCTGTTCTAGGAAAACCCGTCTTGACAAGACCACTAAAATATGATATAATATACTATCTTGAAAAAAGGATTATTTTTTGTACAAATTAATTAATGATTTATCACAAACTGAATATTTTGACTTCTTCATTGATATTAAAAAATCTGGTGAAGCTAGTATTGACTCAGAAACGAGTGGATTAGATTCTTTTAATGATAAGATGAAACTTCTCCAAGTCAAGACAAATAATCATATTTACCTCTTCAACCTTACTGAATTAAGTAAGGATGATTTTTTTAAGGTCATTGATACAATAAAAGAGTACAGTAAAAAGAATATTTTCTTCAATGCTAAGTTTGATTTGTCCTTTATTTATAATAATACCGGTATTTTATTAGATTATATATATGATGTTATGATTGTTGAACAAATTCTAGGTGCTGGAATCTTAGTAAAGAAGTTTCCTTCTTATGCTGAAACGGTTGAAAAATACTTTGATGAGGTCTTAGATAAGGAAGTTAGAAAGGGGTTTTATGAGCAAGAAACAATTACAGAAGAAATGCTCATTTATTCTGCTCTTGATGTTGATTATTTAGATAAAATAAAGGAAATACAAGAATCAAGCATAGAAAAATTTAAATTAGAAGCGACTCTTGATTTAGAGATGAAACTAGTTCCAGTTGTTACTATGATGGAACTTCATGGAATAAAACTAGACATTGAAAAATGGACTAAAATTTACAAACACTTTGATGTCCTAAAAATAAAAGAAGAAACTAAACTTAAAAAAGCAATAATAAAAAAATACTTTGAATTAAAAAGTCCAATTAATGCAATTGAAGCATATAGTGATTTACTTATTCCTATAAAAACAAAAAATGGTGTTACTCCAAAGCCTAGAAAAGAGTTTTTGTCTGATTTAAAAGATAAGAACTTCATGGAAAAAGAAATTCTGGAGGATTATAATATAGGAAGTCCTAAACAATTAACAGTTGGATTAATGGGATTTGGATTATTTTTAGACAGTACGGGAGAAGAAGTTCTTAAACCCCTTGCTAATGAATATCCTATTATAAAAAGTATTTTAGATTATCGAGGATACAAAAAAAGTGTGGAGTCTTATGGTGAGAATTATATCGAAAGGATTAATAGTTCTACTGGTCGGATACATCCTCAATTTAATCAGACTGGAACTACAACAGGTAGGTTCAGTTCCAACATTCAACAAATCCCGACTAGAGGGAAAGATAAATATGCTAAACAATACAGAAATTGTTTCATTCCAGAAAAAGGAAATAAAATTTTAGGTGTGGATTATTCTGGAATGGAATTTAGATATGCAGGAACTATATCTAATGACAAATCAATTATTGATGCTTTTAAATTAGGAAGAGATTTACATACTGATACCGCATCATTGGTTTATAAAACTCCTTATGATGATGTAACTGATGATGAGAGGTTTTATGGAAAAACTTTAAATTTTTCAATTATTTATGGTTCAACTCCCTATGGTATAAATAAAGGAAATCCAGAAATAAGTATAGAAGAAGCAGAAGTATTGATGGATACTTTTTATGAAGTTAGAAATGGATTAAAATCTTGGATTGAAAAAGCCGGACAAGAAATCTTGGAAACATTGAGTGTGAAAACTGCCATTGGTAGAATAAGACGATTTGAATATAAAGATGCATCTGATTTTGATAATGATTGGGGGCCACAATGGTATTACAATAAAATAAAAAGAGAGGGTATTTCTACAATTATTCAGGGCAGTTGTGCGGACATTGTAAAAATAGCAATGTATGTGATATACAAAGAGAATCCCTTTGGAAATAAATTGAAAATGATACTTCAAATTCATGATGAATTAGTTTTTGAAGTGGCAGATGAAATAGCTGAAAAAGCTAAAGATTTTGTGGTAAGTGTAATGACAGGAATTGAACAATCATTTTTGGGAGAAATCCCAGCAGCAGTAAATCCAGTTTTAGGAAACTATTGGGAGAAGTAAGAAAAATGAAGAATATTCTAAAAGCAAACATAATTAAGTTGACAGTATTATCTGGCTTATTGATGATGCTGATACTAATACTCTTATTAAGAGAACCTAAAATTGTTGAAATAGAAAAGATTATTGAAATAGAAAAAATTGTTGAGATAGAAGTTGAAACAAGAGTCCCTGATGCTGATACCTTTTATAAGGGAATGATGCTAGGATGTACTGCAGGAATGTATCTTTATAATTTAAATATAACAGGTGATTTAACAGAAGAAGATAAATTATTTTTCCTTGAAGAGTGCGAGAAAGTAATAGCAGGAGGAATAGAAACAAGAAAGTTTGATTCTATTATTCTTGGAAAGGAGACGAATAATGGATAGTTATTGGGTACTTGTAGTAATAGTATTATTAATAGTATTAGGAGAAGGAGGATGGTTTGATAGAACTAGGTGGTAAAATATTAAGTAATAAAGGAGTAAACATTGATAAAGATTTACACAGATGGTTCATACTCCCCAAAAAGAAAGTTGGGAGCGTGGGCAACATTTATACAGTATGGAAGTTTAGATTATGAAACAAGAAGTGGTTTAATAAACGAGAAAAAAGGAACAACTAATCAAAGAGCAGAATTAATAGCTGCAATAAAGGCATTAAGCACGTTAAAATCCCGATTTGGAGAAGAACTAAGAGAAAAGAGACTATTCATTTTTACAGACTCTACTTACTTAGTAAACGGAATAACAAAATGGATTTTTACATGGCTAGAAAAAGATTGGAAAACTAGCGTTGGCGAGAATGTGAAAAACAAGGATTTATGGAAAGGGCTTCTACGACTATCTAAAGATTTGGATATTAAATGGGTTTGGATAAGAGGCCATCACGGAAATCTTGGAAACCATATTGTAGATGCTCTTGCTAAGTTTACATTAAAAGATTATATGAAAGCGAGTAAAAAACGTGGATAAAAAGATTCTATTCCTAGATGATGAACCAGTAAGACATCATTGGGCAGATGAAAACTGGTCGGGAGACATAGTTACACATGTATTTAATGTTGACCAGTTTTTTTATGAATTACTAAGGAAAGAAAGATGGGACTTAATAAGTCTTGACCATGATTTAGGAATATCAGACGGCAGATTTATTAATAGTGGTATGAAAGCAGTATATTTTATGGAAAAATTTAGAGTTACTGCACACGATGTCATAGTACATACCATTAATCCCCCTGCTGGTGATAGAATGATATTGGCTCTAAAAAAACTAGGATATAGAGTTCATAGACTTCCGTTTGATTCTACAACCAAGATATCTTGGAAAGGTGAATAACATGCCTAGAGGCAGAAATATTAGGATAAATGAACATAATAGAGTAATTATAGCTGGCAGTAGGTCTATGTCTGACTATGAATATCTCAAAGAGATAATGGATTTCATTATAGGTGTTGAAGATGAATGGAATGAAACAATTTTGTCTGGAACAGCAAGAGGCGCAGACCTTCTTGGTGAGAGGTATGCTAAAGAACGTAGTTTGAAAATACAACGATATCCAGCTAATTGGCACAAGTATGGAAAATCTGCGGGTATTATAAGAAATAAGAAAATGGTACAGAGTGCGGATATCCTTGTAGCTTTTTGGGATGGAAAGTCTAAGGGAACAAAACATGTTATAGATTATGCTAATGAATGTGGTTTATTAGTGTATGAAGTAGGAATACAACATGAACAAAAATGAATTGGATAAAATATTTAATGAAATACAGGATTATTTTGATGGTTATTATTATGATTTAGGTTATAATTTGCTAGAGAAATTAAAAGAGGAATTTGAAAAGAAGAATGCTAAAATTGCAACATTACAGAACGAAATTAGTTGGACAGATTTTCCAGAAAGGATGGGAAAATGAATGACACAGAAAAAATGCTTCAAGAAAGAAGGTTAAAATATCGTGGATATTGGTATGAGAAGTCTGAATGGTATTGGCTTAAACGACTTCTCGAAGAAGTTTGGGAACTAATTGGAACAATGGTGGGATGGCATAAACATTCTACCGATTTAGAATTGTCACAAATTTCAACCATAACTGCTAATTGGCTAGAAATGAGAGAAAACAGATAATGCTAATATGGGATTTAGAAGACACTCCAAGACAGATTGCTTTTCAAGAAGGTTATTGGATTGATAAGAGCGGGAACGAGATTCATATATCCAATATGCATAATAAGCATTTAAAAGCAGTTTATAATTGGATTAAAAAAACTGAAATGAAAAATTGGTATGGAGAAGAATATTATAGAAAACTTTCAGGAAAAAGTTATTTATCGAGGTCTGAATGGATAAAAAGAGGGCCATATAATAGAATTTATCCTCAAATAATAAAAGAACTAGAAGAACGAGGAATTAATGTCTGATAAGAGTAACATTGACGAACTGTTAGATAAGTTTGAAAAGAAATATGGAGAAAATTCCATATATGTGAGAGACGAAGAATATGTAGCAATATCAACAGGGTCATTCTCATTGAACGTCTCTATTGGTATAGGAGGAATTCCTAAGAAAAGATTCACAGAGCTTTATGGAAGTGAAGGAACAGGAAAGACTACCTTATGTTTATGTGCCTGTAGAGAAGTTATAAAAGCCAATGGTAGAGTATTATATATTGATGCCGAAAACGCTTTGGATTACGGGTATGTACAAGAGATAGTAGGGAAAGGTATTGATAAGAAGCAATTTGTAATTATCAATCCAGAAGTCGCAGAGGATGCGTTTGAGATGGCTGGAGAGGCTATTCAGAGTGGTTTATTCGACTTAATTATCTTAGATTCATTACCTGCACTTGCACCTAGAGAAGAAAAAGAAAAGGGCTTTGCAAAAGAAACAATGATGGTAATACCTAGATTGGTAGGAAAATTCTTTAGACTTCATGGAACTGATTTAAGACATAGTACAGCCGCTTTGATTATTGTAAACCAAGTAAGAGATAATACTAATTCCTACTTTGGTGGTTACAAGACTCCAGGAGGACATGCATTAAAACATTGGAATTCTTTGGAAATTCAATTAACAAAAGGTAAGCCAATTGAAGTTACAAAAGATGGTGTAAAATCTAGAATTGGACAATACACCAATTTTACAATAAAAAAGAATAAGGTTTCTATTCCATTTAGGACATTTCAATTTCCCATAATTTACGGGAAAGGTATTGATTATGTTCGTGATTTAATTGAATTTAGTTCTATGTTAGGAGTTGTAAAGAAACGAGGCTCTTGGTACTATTTTGGAGAAGAAAAACTTGGTCAGGGCTTGGTCAAGACCTCTAACACCTTGAAGGAAAGGAAGGACTTACTTGACAAAATTGAACAAATGTGTTATAATCTAACCTACGAAGAACCAAAAGAAGAGGAAAATGACTAAAAAAATATGGAGTTCCCAAGGCAAGATTATAGGAACTGTAGAGGGAGACATTTTTAAGAAGCAGATATTAGGGTCAATACATCTTTTGAGAAAGCCCCCTGCTATTGCTAATGATATTGTGTCGTTAAGAATGGCGGAAGAGGCGGGTGCTACTAAAATAGAAATTTTAGACAAAGAGAGCGACATTATTTATTATTCCAAAATTAAGAAAATATGGGATTTTGGATTTTCTTTGGATAGGGGCCACGGAAAACAGATAGCTCTGCCAATGAATCTCTGGAGTACATGGAGACCAGAACAATGAGCTTTATTTGTGATAGGTGTGGAAATCCACAACCAGTTAACTCTACACCCAATAAGATAGTTACTCATAAGAGAACAAAAGCCTATGAGCCTAGAGTCGATTGGAAGGGGAAAAAAGATGTGGGCGGTTTCGGTTGGGAAACAGTGAGAGAAATATCAATTTGTTATAGTTGTAAAGGAGATGTATAATGAATAGAACTTTAGGTATTGAAAGAACATATTCTTTAGGTAATTATAAGAATATAAGAGTAACAGATATTATTACAGACGTTCCAGAAGAGTGGATGCTGAATGAAGAAATAACAAGTAAGCTTAGACTTTTACAGCTTATGAGAGCCGATTCAGTATATTACACTTATTTGAAGAAAAGTCCAACATATGTAGATGGAATTACTACAGAAGATGCAATTGAAGCTATAGACAAAATTACAATTTCTACAACTGAAAAATTATATAAAGCAACTGCGAGTAAAAAAGAGGAAAAAGAATAATGGGTTTCAAAAGTGATATTGAAGCGAGAGAACCACAGACAGCTGGTGGTAGCAAGTTTAGAAAAACACGTTGGTTCTTTCCTAGACCTGGAAGTTATAATATTAGGATTTTGCATGAAGATTATGCTACAAAATACACTCATTGGTTAAAGAGTGGTGGTAGAGGAATTACCATTGAATGTATAGGCGAAGATAATGGTTGTCCTATTTGTATGGATAATCAAACAATAATAGCAGAGAATCCAGATGTTAATCCTAGAACCATTGCAGGGTTTAATGCATTTACTAAGACGGCTTATGTAAATATTTTAGATAAGACGCTTGTAAAGGTAGCTCCCGAATCTGGAGAGGAAAACTATGCAGACGAGAATGGAACATTTCCATTGGTATCTTATGGCAAAACTCACGAATCTATTGTAGACGTACAACCAGCTCCTTCTAATAAAGTTAAAGTATTTTCTCGAAGTGCGGGTGTATTTGATACTATTAAAGATTATGATAAGTCTATCAGAGAATCCGCTGGTAAATCAATCACTGATTACGACTTGACAATTATTGTAAGACCAAAACAAGGAAATCAGATTGGAAGCAATTTGAGTTTCATTCCTCAAACACATCTTGATGATGTAGTAGAATTGGAAGAAGAATTGTATGATTTAGATACGGTTTTGATTCAATTAAATCCTAATGAGGTGCGAGAACTTCAACGAGGAGTTTCCTTAAGTGACATTTTTTCTGCAAGAAAGTCTTCTGAATCTGAAAAAACAGCAGTAGATGGATTTGAAGATAATGCTTCTTTGGATAATACATCAAAGGAAGTAGAGACAAAATCAGAAGAAGTAGCAAATGAATTATCTAATGATGCACAGGAATTTTTGAAAGCATTAGATATAGAGTAAAGGAGAGGTAATGATTGAGGGACTAGCTACAACATATTGGAAATTAGTGACTGGTTCTAAAAATCCTTCCGAGCCTTTATTAGCTTTTTACAGAGAAGCTCTAGGTATAAATGGTGATAGAAATCTAAATCTCTTCATTAAAAAACAAGTCAAATTGTATGGGAGACATTTAGTTTTCTTCACTATCCTAGAATTGGCTGGTAAGGAAAACTTGAATAAGGTTGATAATTTAATGGGTCTGGTTTCCTACATTTTGAAAAGGAAATTAGAAGAAGTGCAAAACAATAATAAATCAAATAGTCCTAATTTAGACATATTTGTTAGAGAAGTAGAAGAAAGAAAGAGGAGACTACAAAGTGACGAGTGAGCTATTTAATACGGAATCAGAAATAGCAGTTCTTTCTACTTTGATTAGAAACCCTGATAAACTTTATGATACAAATGTTTTGAAAATAGAACATTTTACAGGAACACAGAATCAAATAATCTTTAGAACGATAGTAGAAATTTTATCGGAAAGTCTTGTTCCAGATAAAACGATGTTATTGGAAAGATTGAATAAAAATGGAACACTTGATATGGTTGGAAAACAATATATTGAGATGATTTCAAATAAAGATTATAATGATGGCAATTTTAGAGAGTATGAAACAAATCTTGTAGAATCTTATGTTGGAAAAGGTCTGTTGGGCTTTATGGGTTATATAAAAGCCGCAATAGAACAAAAAGTAAATGTATATCAAGTAGCTAGTGAATTATCCAAAAATATTAGTGATTTGATAAGTGCTCGTTCAGCACACAAAACTCGTTCAACAAAAGATTCAGGAAAGAGTTATTGGGAAAAAATATTAAATAGAATAGAAAGACCTAATGAGATTTTCCTAACAACTGGTTTTTCAAACATTGACAGCCTATCGGGTGGAATCGAACCTGGGCAGCTATGGTTGTTAGCAGGAAGACCTGGAATGGGAAAGTCAAGTTTCATAATCAATGCTATTTTGAATCAATGTAAAAAGGGATTGAATCCTATATTGTTTTCTAAAGAAATGAATTGGGCATCTATTTGGGATAGAATGGTATCCGTACATAGTGGAATTGAATTACATAGTATAAGAACGGGTGCTTTGAATGAACAACAACAAACAAAGTTAAAGAGAACTGTTCAAAAGATTGAAAAGTATGAAATTTTAATAGATGAAAATTTTTCTGGAAATATTGATTATTTAATATCAACTATAAGAAAATATCATCATAGTAAAAATTTAGATATTGTTTTTATTGACTATGTTCAATTATTAGCTGATAGAACCACTGATTCGACTCATGAAATAGGTAGAATTTCTAAGTCTTTGAAATTGTTGGCAGAGGAACTAGAAATAGGAATAGTTTTAGCATCTCAATTAAATAGAGAAGTAGAGTACAGAGAAGATAAAAGACCTATACTTTCTGATTTAAGGCAATCTGGGAATTTGGAAGAAGATGCTGATTTCGTAGCATTTTTGTACCGAGATGTAATTTATAATGACCAAACACCAGACCAAACTAAAATGGAATACATTATTAGAAAGAATCGAAACGGGCCTATAGGTACACTTACAATGTCATTTGACAAAAACACTACAAGAGTGGAAGGAAGAAATTATGGATGAGGTACTGGATTTAATAACTAAAGGATTCCTGCTTGGAGTAGGAATTTTTAGTGGAGAAGCTTTAGTAACAATTATTATTGGTTATATAACACAAAGATTAGCAATACGACAAATGAAGGGTGGGAGAGAATACTAAAATTATGACTGATGTAAAGAGAAAAGGAAGTCAATTTGAGAGAGATGCTGTAAAACTTCTTGGTAAATTGATTCCTAACTCGGAATGGAGACGAATGCCTTCATCAGGAGCAATGGGAACAATAATGAAAGAACCCTTGCTCGGTGGAGACTTGGTTGGAAAGGTTGATGGTATTCTTCAAACCTTTAGGGGGGAAGCAAAGGTTGGTTATGGAGGAGAAAAAACCATGACTTTTCAAAGAGCGTGGCTACAAGGCATCAAAGAAGAAGCTGAGAGGACATTTTCTATTCCTTTTGTAATTGGAAAGTTTTCAGGGTCAAGGGGAGATATAAAGGAATTTGTGGCTCTCGATGTAAAAGTGTTTGCTAAATTAGTTAATAATCTTGCTGAGTTAGGACGAGAGTTGGAGGCAAATCTTGAAGATGTTCTCAGTGAATAAAAATTGGGAAGTTATTAGATTAGTTAATGAGAAGTATCTTAGTATACCTCCTCATGTTTCCGACTACATTGCTATTCAAGATATATTAAGATTGTGTACATTTGGCTTGTCTAATAAAACTATTAGCGAGAGATTACAAATGCAGGTTGGATATATTCAAGACACTCTCAAGCATTATTTTGAATTTGAAGGGTGGGATGAAACATTAGATTTTAATCCCTATTTTATTTACGAGAGAGCAACTAAGAAATTTAATTTGTATAAAAATGAGATAGAGACTGTTTCAGCAACTCACAATTTTGATTTTATTCTCGCATCTTTTATGATTTGCAGGATTTATGATGAGATAGAAGAAACAGTTAATAATTATTATAACAAGGAAGAAGGAAATGACTAAACTGATTGAGCCACCTGATATGGATACGGTGTTCGAAGTAATAGACAAAATAAAAGAACTTTCTTTAGATAAGATGAATAAAGAAATTGAGATTGATAAGGATGTTGCAAGAATCTATAAGAGGGTAAAAACAGATAATACCTACTTTGAAAGTGGAAAGCCTCCTGCGGTATCCTTCGTTCAAAAAACGTATGAATTTACTGGACTTGAAGGAGAACTTGTGCAGAAAAGAAAAGACTTGGCTGAATTAACTTCAAATTTGGAACATGCCAAATTGCTTTTAAATGCATATAAAAATGTTCTTGAAATTTGGAGAACAGAGAGTGCTAATTCTAGAAAGATGGTAAATTAATGCCCATTTATATAAGTGCCTCTCTAATTAAAGATATGTTATCTTGCTCTATGAAAGGATACCATAGAAAAAATAATAAGGACAAGGCGGTATTGACTGTGCCTTTAATAGGAGGAACAATTGTCCACGATTCTATTGAAAAGTACCTAAAAGATAGGAAAATGGCAATAGAATTTGCCCAAAAGACCGCAAAATGGTATAATATAGTAGGAAAAGATTGGGAATCTATCGAAAAAGCAATAAATGGTTATTTTACTAATTTTAGTAGAATTGTTGGTGATAAGGGTAAGATTGAACAGACATTTAAATTCAAATATTCTGATAATGTTTTTGTTGTTGGGAAATGGGATAGAATCTCTGAAGGACATATTGTATATGATTGGAAGACTACAAAACGTCCCCCTAAAACTGTTGAAAATGACCTTCAATTTATAATTTATCACCAAGCATATAAAGAGAAGTATGGACAATATCCTAATGCCTTGTTTTATGCATCGTTAATGACAGGGAAATTAATAAAATTTAATCCTAGAGAAGAATATATCAATCTTCTTTTCGATGAGATTATACCAAAATTAGTACAGGATATTAAAGACAATAATTTTGTACATGATGGCATTATGAAATGGGAATACCCATGTCAGAGATGTATTTATCAAGAGCATTGTTTTAGTGAATTATAATGAGTTGGAGAGTAGAATCCTTACTTCTTAATCGTCATGTAATTAGGGAAATATATTTTGACGAGACTTATATTGTAATTAATTCCCCTACAAGAAAACATCCTGGGAGAATGTCGGATAAAACTGAAATATATAAGGAGTACAATCCTTATGCAGATTCTTATGATGATTTATTATTCGTTGAAATAAAAATAGATGAATTAGTATTAAGTGGAATTATAGATGAAATAGAATTAAAAATTCTAAATATGGTTATTGAAAGCAATACATTTAAGACTGTGGCAAAGGATTTAAATTTATCGCATATCACAGTTGCCAAATATTTTCATAAAACATGTTCAAAGATAGCCTTTTATTTGGGAGGTCGTTGGACAGATGTAGGATATATTGAATACATGAAGGATAAATATAATCTTGATGAGACTCAAATGGAGAGGATGGTAAAGTACATGGTTAGTGAATATAAGCATAGACTTATAACAAGAAAACAGGAAGACAAAGGAGTATCAAATGAGTAGACGATTTAGATGCATACATAGACATTCAATAGAAACGCATCCTAATTGTTTTAGAAGGGGAAAGGTAGAACAGTTTGACGATGATGGTAAAGTTTGGAGAACAGGATTTAGAGATGATGCCGAATTTGAAAGAGAGACTGGAATTCCTTGGTATGATTATGAGGACGAACATGGACAGCCTAAATTTAGAATTGGGTTTTTCGATATTGAAGTAGACAACTTGAAAGCAGATTTTGGTACAGTTCTTTCTTGGGCTATCAAAGAATATAACGGTGGGACTGAGCATTCAGTAATAACACAAAAAGAATTAATGAATGGTACATATGATAGAAGAGTTGTAAAAGAATTTCTCGAAGCTATTAAAAAATATGATATTCTTGTAGGATATTATAGCACAAGATTTGATATTCCTTATATGAGGTCTAAAGCCTTACATTTCGGATATCATTTTCCAGGAAATGTTTTAAAGAAAAACATTAACGGAAAGTTTTTTATACGACCTGAAATGTTACATTGGGATTTATTTTATGCCGCACGAAGAGTTTTTGCAACTTCAAGAAAAAGTTTAGCAGTAATCACTGCTTATCTTGGAATAGAAGGTAAAACTCCTATTACAGGTGCTGTCTGGAATGCAGCAAAATATGGTGACAAAAAGGCACTTAAGGAGGTATTAAAACATAACATTGCTGATGTAGAAATTACAGAATCATTGTGGAAGGTATTAATACCCTATAAAAAATGGGTAAGAACAGGAACCTAATATGGTAGACACTTATAAAGATATTTTGAAAGAGATTGAAGAAGAGATGGATAATCTGGATGAAAAAGATTTTGAAGAACTTAAGAAAGTTGCTAGTAGTTTAGAAATGAAAATAGAGGATGATGAAACAGAGAGTTCTCTACGAAAACGATTACAATCTGCAAAAGATTTTCATAGTATAATTGATTTAGGAAAGATAGATATAAGGATTAAGAAAAATGATTCCTAAAAAACCAGTTGTGATTCTATTCTCTGGAAAGGCGGGAGTTGGTAAGACAACTGCTTGTAATGAATTGGAAAATATTATAGAAAAGCAATTTCCTAAGTTTTTAGCAACTAAAACATTTCATTTTGCACATGGAGTTAAAAAATCAGCTAGTAATGGGTTTGAATGGGATGGAGACAAGGACGATAAGGGCAGAAAACTATTACAACAAGTAGGTCAAGTTGGAAGAGAATATAATAAAAATATTTGGGCAAGACAGTGTGCATCTCAGATATCGGATGAGATTCTTGATTTCAATTTAATCGCTGCTTTAATAGACGATTGGAGATTTCCAAACGAATTTCTTTATATGATGAAATCTAATTGGAATATTTTCACTGTAAAAATAAATGCCGAAAGAAGAGAAATTCTGAAGGGATTGCCAGAATATCATGATGTTTCAGAAACCTCTCTTCCAAGAGAACCTGCCTATTATGATTTTATATTAAATAATTCTTATGATGATGAAAATAAAAAATACTTAAAATTACAATTAAATGATATTATGTCAAAAATATCGGAAGAAATAAATTATTTTGGAGAAGAAGAATGATAGAAGGAACATTAATTACAATTCCTATTGTAGCAAGTATGGTATTGGACTTCATTAAATCTTTGATTAGAGAAAATAATCCAGATTATGAATTTTCAATGAATTTTTATAAGATAGCATTACCTGTACTACAAGTTTTAGTAGCACCTGTATTGCTAATGATAGGTCTTATAGATATGATTCCTGATTATATTAATTTTAGTAGTTGGCAAGCTGTTTTAGCAACAGCTATCACAGTTTTAGTTCAATCAGCAATTTCCGTATTCTATCACGGTAACGTGACTAATAGATGGCAAGAAGCAGCTCAAATCAAAAAATTAAATGGAGATATGGAAATAGATTCAACTGATTTTGATTCGGTTGTTAGAGAATTTGGTGATAGAGTTGGAGACGTTTAATGACAGATACTTATGATAAAATTCAAGCGGAGATTAAAATACTTCTTTTGGATAATCCTGATGAAAATCCTTGGATTGATTTAGTAAATGTACTTCGAGAGAATTTCATCAAGTTATTGATAAAGTTAAATATCATGTATTACGAAGAACAGTAATGCTGAAATTTAATATGAAAAATCTATATATTGCTATTGGAAGTATATTATTTTTTATAGTAATATTAGCAAGTCCATCTAAGGCTTATGCTCTACCCACTTACTTAACGGTTAGAGAAGCCCCAAATAGTTCCGAAATAGTATTTACATTGGAGAGGGGACAAGTAGTATCCATATTGAAAAATGATGGAGAATTTGTTAGAGTAAGAAAAAACGGCCTTATTGGATGGACTAGAGGAATTTATTTATTAGATACTAATGGATTCCGTCTTTATGATAAGGAGATAGGAGTTTCGAGAGAAGAATGTCCAACTTGTTGGATAACTAATAGAACTTGGTTCACTCCATCACCAAGACATTTTAGAGGAAAGGCAACTTTTTATGCGCCTAATGTTATGGAAGCACAGGTAGCTAGAGTAGCTAGAAATCTTGGATTGAATCCAGACGACTATGTGGGCGGAGTGGCAACAGCCTCTGCTTCCGATATAGGAAAGACGGTTTGGTTAAAGAGAGAGAATAGCATAGTATGGGAAGGCCCGTATCTTATAGCTGATGTATCCCAAAGGAATCATGCTTGGGGGCATGTAGGAGTATTGGGACAAGCCGTAGAGGTAGATTATAGGACAGCAGTGAGATGGGGCATGGCTACGACTGGAAGCGGTTGGAGAGTTCTTAGAGGCTCTCTTCCCGATGTACAGGTCTACAAGGGAAAGTTTCCCATAGCGGGTGTTCCAGTTGATTATCAGAAATGGTATCGAGACATGGCAGAGTTCGCTTTGCCAAGACAACCCAACTGGCAGTGGTCACCCTTATATTACTTTCTCGGTAATTGAAAGTTCCCTATTGACAAATACCATGATTTGTGGTATAATGGGCTGGAGGTATGCATAAGATAAAATTCTTTCTTTAGTATCTAGATATTTTATTAACTATAGTAAGGAGAAATGAATAATATGTTAGCACAACTTAACAAAAAGACACTTGCGATAATCGGAGGAGTACTTTTACTTCTTTTTGGTTTTGTGGGTGGCGGATTTGATGCACTGTCAGGTGAAGAGCCTGTGGCAGTAGAATCCGTGTATGTTGCACGACCAGAAGGAAATCTTGATACCATTGGGCGAGTAGTTGCAAGACACTCAAACAACTGGTTTTCTATTGACGTTCTATGGTCAGAGGGTAGTTCCGCTGACTTTGAAGGTACAACTTTGCTAGTCTTTTCTAGTGGTCATGCAAGACTTGATGGTATGGAAGTAGGTGATATTGTTGAACTCGAAGGTGATTTCGATGGTACATCAACAGGTCAAGCACCAGCTGGTTTCTTATCAGTTACTAGCAATGCAGGATTTGGTTTCCTACCCGCTAACTGGTCTGCCGACTAATATAAAGTCAGGCTGACTCAAAAGGTATGGGAGGGGTGTAAAAGCCCCTCCCGAATAAAAGGAATAAAGATGAAATTCAAGGATATTTTACAGATTTTGAATACTGTGTTTTTAGCTGTTATGGCAATATCTTTCATGAGCATAGCAAACAGTGTATCGGATTACTCTGTACCAGAAAGATTAACAACTATAATAGAACAAACAAGAGAAATTTTTTCGTTTGAACCACAAAATTCTAATGAAGTTGAAAGGTCACAAGATTCTGCTGGTTTTGAAGAGCAACTAACAAAGGATTATGCTTGTTACGAAAAGATTGTAAATGACCAAGGCGTTAATGAATATGGTTACTTAATATCAGGCGATTTTGTAAATCTACTTCATAGACTTGAAGGCTGGGCTTATGTGGAATTTTCAGACGAAGCTAATGTTAGACATTCAAATGAGTGTTGGATATGGATATAACGATTTTCAGGTTGTTTGGAAGAATGGGAATAGTTCTTTCTTTATATGAAATATATAGTGCTATAAGAGGATATGAATTTTCATCTCTTGGTAGTTTATTAGCATTTATGGGATTGATGATTTTTGTAGCAATTCCATTATTGGAATTGAGTAATGAAAACTAAAGAATTATGGGGTCGTCTGGTTTCGACAGTTCGTAAACCCTTCAAAAGGAACGAACTGGACGAGGGTTCGATTCCCTCCGACTCCACCAGAAATGAAAAGAAGGACATATTTATGAGCACTAAAGAAGCCCTTCTTAAGGTATTATTAAGAAGAAAAGAACAAGACAAAAAATGGGGAGAAATTCCTAGATATATTAACGGACATAAGTGGATTAATATTTTAGGAGAAGAAGTTGGAGAAGTTCATGAAGCAATTCTAAATGAAGATATAGAAAATTTAAAGGATGAATTGATTGATGTAGCCGCAGTAGCAGTAGCATGGGTAGAAGAAATTGATTATGTAAACAAGGAGTAGTACAGTGAGTATAACTAGTTTAGTTGGAAAGCAAGTAAACAAATCGGTTATAGAACAAGCATTGGTAATACAAGGAATAGACTTAGATTCAGAACTAAGTGAAGCCGTAGAAAAAATTGAAAGAAATGTGAACAAATCTGCATCGGATGTAATTCAAACGAAAGCTAAGATGAGAGAATTAATTCACAATTTTAGGGTTGCCAGACGTAATGGCATCATGAGCAGACGGCTACTCAACAAAATCAAGAGCCTAATTTAAAACTGGTACTTGACAAAACCTCTATTTTGTGGTATAATGTATACTCAATAGGGGAATGGGATTGTAGCTCTAATTGGGAGAGCAACCCTTTTGCAAGGGGAAGGATGTTGGTTCGAATCCAACCAGTTCCACTAGTGATGTTTAGGCCAGTCGTGGATAACCTAGTAGGTGGTTCAGCAGACGATGTGATGGGTATTGCCCAAAGTATCAATGAAAGGATAATACTGTATTCCTTGGCTATCTCGTAATCTAGGAACGTAGGGTTTGCAAGGATACCCTACTGCCAATAACATCACTCTTAGACAGTTGTCCTCGGAGGGCAAAGGTTCTTATAAAGCCTAGCGTGACAAGTTCGAAACTTGTACTGTCTACACAGGTGTAATAGAGGTTCAAATCCTTTTATGTGGGTAATAACCGCATATCGTCTAATTGGGAAGGCACACCTATATTGTCTGATAGCTCGGTCTGGTAGAGCACCCGTCTGATAAGCGGTAGGTCACTGGTTCAAATCCAGTTCGGACAACCTTATTGGTGACAGCGTGGTTCGCTACCACAGTCTCAATCTCGTCTTTGAGCCATGTGTTCAAATATCGCTGGAATGCCGAGGCCAATATATGCAGGTGAAGCACTAGTGGCAGTGCGCTCGTTTTGTAAGCGAGAGATAGTTGGTTCGATTCCAATCACTTGCTCCTATGGCCGTGTAGCATTTCCGTAAATGCGCTCGTTGTGAAATACGAGAGAGGATGGTTCAAGACCATCCACGGCCACTATAAGCGAGTTTGGCAGAGTGGCGATGCACTAGCCTTCCAAGCTAGCAACGGGATTTCGATTATCCCAACTCGCTCCTAGTACCCCTGAAGCCTCTGTGAATTGCCAATGAAAAGGCCACAAGCTCAACCGTCAGGGGTCATAGCGGAGTGGACTGGAGTTTGGTTCCAGCACAGTCTCATAAGCTGTATCACATGGGTTCAAATCCCATCTCCGCAACTATTCACTCTTGTAGCGTAACAGGTATCGCAATCGGCTGTTAACCGAGAGACTGGTGGTTCGAATCCATCCGAGAGTGCCTTTGGTGTTATCACATCAAACAGTTTCTTATCTGTATAAATATAAGTGAGAGATTGATAATCTCAAAAAACGGAGTATGAGCCTGCGGGTCGCCGTTATATAAATTAGAACCGTAGACCACGGAGTGTAACGTCAGCCAGGTAGACGTGCCGCTTTGGAAGCGGGCAGTCGCTGGTTCAAATCCAGCCTCTCCGACCTAATCCTATCAATGACTAGTCGAACTGGTAGGCGAGAATATGGGCGACTCGATAAAATTATAGTCCACCACAGGGTGTGGGGCAGTTTGGTAGCCTACTCGTTTTGGATACGAGATGTCGTTGGTTCGAATCCAACCACCTTGACCTTATAATGTTAGAACGGGAAACCAGTGGGTATGACGTAAGTACAGAAATGTACTGCCACCACTAGTGAAAGACACTTGTAGATATACAAGCTAGTGGATGCCCAAGTCCAGTATGTGAACATTAGTGATGAAAGGTAATGTTCTTAGCGGTGGGTGACCAGACATATGTGCTGCGAGCTATCCGAAGAAGCAAGGCTATAGCCCGTCCTGTGAGGTGCTGGCTGTAATCAGGTTTTTCTAACATTATTTATATACTCATGTAGCACAATGGATAGTGCAAAGGTCTTCTAAGCCTTCCAGTATAGGTTCGAGTCCTATCATGAGTGCCTAGTAGAAAGCTGTGAGGTTCGAGTCCTCACTCTAGGGAAAGTTCTATTAAAAGTAGACAGTCTCCGAAAGAGACCCTAGGTGGTGTGAAAAGGAAAACATAATCTACAATTTGGCTGTGAGGCGAATACGGTTTGTCGCAGGTGTCTGTAAAACACCCTCCTTTGGAATACTGGTTCGAATCCAGTCACATCCACTACATGCTTCTATAGCTCAGTTTGGGCAGAGCAGGTGGCTTTTAACCACTGTGTCGGGGGTTCGAATCCCTCTAGGAGTACCTTGGCAAATACGTTACTATGTACGGAGAGAAAGCCAAATTAATGACTCGCCAAAGGATTTAATAAGGCAGTTTCTAAAACATAGATACGCCTCCATAGCTCAGTTGGCAGAGCAGACGGCTCTTAACCGTAAGGTCGTAGGTTCAATCCCTACTGGTGGCACTATACAATAATGGTTTTTTGGGTGAGTTATCCAGTTGTAGATATGGTGTACAACGTGATAAAAACGAACCTCATGCGAGTGTAACTCAGCGGTTAGAGTGATGGTGTTACATACCATTCGTCGGGAGTTCGAATCTCTCCTCTCGCACTGGAGAAGACGTAGGTGAAAAGCCTACCATCCGAATGTACGCTGGACGTATACTTAAAGCGATTTTACTCGGATGTAGCTTAGAAATTTAGAGCACTCCGTTTTGTGGAGATAGCCTATGTGGTCAGGGCGTATGTTTGAAGAACATAAAATATGGGTTCGATTCCCATTCTTCGCACCTTATACTCTCATTGGGACAGGGTAGTTCATGTTCTACGATGAGGAATGTGTCTCCCTGAACGGGCGTGGGAGAGCTAAAGTAGGAACTTGTAGTAGGGTAAAGTGCATATACAAGCATAGTGGAAACGCTCTGGCTATGTGGAGAGTGCAAACACTTGGTAATCTTCAAATAACTTATACAGAGTTAGTAGACGAGTGGTGCAGGCGATAAAAATCCTGCCATCCTTAAGGTTTTGAGCAAATTACTCATTACTGGATGTGGCTGAATAACCCGAAGAAGTTTTGAAATTCGAGAACCGTTACGAGTTCTCCAGCGAGAGTATATTTATATGCGTCAGTGGTGTAATCTGGTAGCACAAAGGCTTCCAAACCCTTTAGTGTTGGTTCAAATCCAGCCTGATGTGCCAAGTTCGGAGAGGAGAGACCGACCCTAAATAAAAACCTCCATGTACTAGGACATGACAATACCTAGAATACTGAAGTGTCTTCTAATGGTAGGAAACGAGGCTTTGACCCTCTCAATGTTGGTTCGATTCCAGCCACTTCATCCTTGACAAATCCACATTAATGTGGTATAATAAGTAAATTCGACTCTGTGGTGTAGTGGTAAACATACCTGCCTGTCACGCAGTAGAACGCCAGTTCGAATCTGGTCAGGGTCGCCAAGACGATTTCGATAGCTCAGTTACGTCAGAAAATAAAAACGTGGGCTTATATACAGGGATGGTTGGAATTGGCAGACACGCTAGGTTTAGACCCTAGTGCCTGTAATGGGCGTGGGAGTTCGAATCTCCCTCTCTGTACTATGGGATAAATCTTACTGCGAAGACCCAACTCGGTAACAGAGATGCAGTGTAAAAATGCAGATGTGAAGGGAATTGGCATACCTAGTTATTTCAAAAATAACTGTCTAGTGGTTCGAGTCCACTCATTTGCACTATGAAAGGCAAAAGGAAAATAAAATTCGTCCATCTTATCTATCCCATTCTTAGATTAATTAAAGATGCTGATTTTGATAGGGAAATGGAAAAACAAGATAAGCTATTTGCTTCAAATTGGTTTAGAAAAGAATTTGCAGATTATATAGTTTATGAAAATTAATTCGGAGGATTGACAGAGTGGTAATGTGTCAGTTTGCTAAACTGTAGCCACGATTAGATTCGTGCGTAGGTTCAATCCCTACATCTTCCGCCTCAACGCCACTAAGTCCGAACCCTACAATAATCATGTAAGCCACCTTAACGGGTGATTGCGAAAGCAATGTAGGTCTTAGGGCGTTATACGGAAAGTAGTGCTCTATGGTGAGCAAGCGGTCTTGAAAACCGTACCACGATTAGATTCGTGAGGGTTCGAATCCTTTATTTTCCGCCTAGTTGTTGGAAAAGACTACTTGATGAATCTCCCATTTTCGGGATAATCGTTTCTTTATTCAACAACTTATGCTGGTGTGACGGGAATAGGCATACCTACTTGACTTAAAATCAAGTGTTTGCTGGTTCGAGTCCAGCCATCAGCACTAAATGGTGTTTGTAACTTAAAAGTAAAGTCCTTGACTGTGAATCAAGATGATGCGAGTGCAAGACTCGTCAATCACCCCTATGAATAATATTAAACCTAAAGTAGGTGATTTTGTAAATAGTGCTTATTTTGGTGGTCAATTGTTAAAAATTGTAAAAATAGTGAATGATAATCACTGGTATTTTATACTAGGAATTAATCAAACACAGCCATTAAAACCAAGACGTGCAAAAACTCCTTTAAGTTATTTTATAAAAAATGGTTTATATAAAATTGCTTCTATACGATAACGGAAAGTCTACTTGCCTTCGAAGCAAGGAGTCGGGGTTCGAATCCCTGTAGGAGTGCCTAATGGCGAGAAACCCAATTGGTTAGGGAAGTATCTGCAAAATACTGAATGATGGGTTCGATTCCCATTCTCTGCCTCTAAATTCTTTTGGAAGGTTCGCTTAAAAACAGCAATCCTTTAAAGAGTGAAGTGCCTGCGGCTAGTACGAGGCCATAGGGAATATACCCACAACTGCCTAGATGGTTAATGACGAAACTGTAAAGTAGAACGTACTCGAAACACAGCAGTAGGTCGAAGCAGGTGGAAACTTCTTTGGCGTAATAGTACACCAAAAGAAAATATAGCCTTGTAGTATAACGGCAAGTACCCCTGTCTCTCGAACAGGTAACGCCAGTTCGAATCTGGTCGAGGCTACTTCGGCAAAGCAGTATGCTC
>SDBT01001562.1_pt1 | contig 40550 bp, 32 predicted proteins | sample 2277101 | NCBI WGS metagenome assembly SDBT01 (sample SAMN10404973, study PRJNA504765) | marine sediment metagenome | isolation source: marine sediment core GS10_PC15, 103 cmbsf | place: Arctic Ocean: Southern Knipovich Ridge | collected 2010 | reverse complement strand
CTTTATCAGCATCCTTAACTGCGGTATACCCAACGGTTTTGGTATTCAGCCTCTGCCCGATCTTTTTCTCAATGCCGTCGAATGCCCCTCCGCAGATGAACAGGATGTTCTTTGTATTGACGGGGATCATTTTCTGGTCGGGATGCTTCCTGCCACCCTGGGGCGGCACGTTCACAATGGAACCTTCCAGCAACTTGAGCAGGCCCTGCTGTACCCCTTCTCCTGAAACATCCCTGGTGATGGAGGGGTTATCACTTTTGCGGGCTATCTTGTCGAGCTCATCGATAAATACAATCCCTTTTTCAGCTGCTTCAATGTTATAGTCAGCCACCTGCAGGAGCCTGGTCAGGATACTTTCGATATCTTCTCCCACATAACCTGCTTCGGTGAGTACAGTTGCATCAACGATGGTAAATGGAACATGCAGCATCTTGGCTATGGTACGGGCCAGCAATGTTTTGCCGGTCCCGGTTTCTCCCACCAGGACGATATTGGATTTTTCTATTTCTACCTTATTCTTATCCTCGCTTTTAACATGGACCAGTCGCTTATAATGATTGTATACGGCAACGGAGATATATTTCTTGGCATAATCCTGGCCAATGACATACTGATCCAGGAAATCCTTGATCTCATATGGTTTTGAAAGCTTGATCTGGTTTACATCAAACTCTGACTTTTTCTTCAATTCCTCCTGGAGGATACTGTGTGCCTGCTCAATACAACTATCACAGATATGGCCTGATATCCCTGCGATTAACAGATTGGTATCACGCTTTTCCCTCCCACAAAAAGAACACCGGTCCATATTTTGAAATTTTGATTAGTCTTTCTTGCTTTTACCCTTTTCCAGCACCTCATCGATCATCCCATAATCCAGGGCTTCCTTGGATGTCATCCAGTGATCACGGTCTGAATCCTTTTCGATCTTTTCAATGGGGTTGCCTGAATGATCAGCCAGGATCTTATAAAGCTCCTGCTTCATTTTCAGGATCTCCCTGGTTGTAATCTCTATATCAGAGGCAGTACCCTGTACACCTCCCATGGGCTGGTGGATCATGATCCTGGAATGCCTTAATGCAGAACGCTTGCCTTTTGTTCCGGCAGTAAGCAGAATAGCACCCATGGAGGCTGCCATTCCTGTACATATACTCGCTACATCAGAACTGATATATTGCATAGTGTCATAAATCCCCAATCCTGCATGCACCGAGCCTCCCGGGGTATTAAAATAGATCTGGATATCCTTGGCAGGATCCGATGAATCAAGGTAAAGCAATTGTGCCTGTATGATATTCGCCACATAATCATCTATTGGAAGTCCCAGGAATATGATCCTGTCCATCATCAGTCGCGAGAAAACATCCATGGAGGCAACATTGAGCTGCCTCTCTTCGATAATGGTCGGGGAAATATAGTTGCTCCAGATGGAGGTATAACGTTGAAGGGTCATGCTGCTTATACCCTGGTGCCTGGTAGCATATTTATAGAATTCGTTCGGGTCCATAATTATAGTGTTTACCTGCGAATTTAGTTATTCTCGAATAATTTATTGAATTTTTCTACGGTAATTTGTTTATTATCAACTTTGACAGCGGTCCTGAGATAATCAATTACCTTATTATCCAGGATTTTTTCTGTGGCCTTCCTGGTCTCATCAGCATTCTTCAGCATCTCATCAGCATAGTTTTCCAGGTTTTCTTCCGGAATTTTCATCATGCCGTATTGCTGGAACTGCAACCTTGCTATTTCCTTTGCCTGGGCCTTTATCTCTTCAGCCTTAACCTTGATTTCCTGGTCTTTTACGATCTGATCCCGGATTAGTTGCCATTTCAGGTCATCTTCAAGCTTGGAAAAATCCTCATCAATCTGTTCAATGGTGAATTTTCCCTCATTTACCAATACCAGCCAACGCTTCAGGAATTCAACCGGAAGTTCGAATTTCATCTTCTTCAGCATCATCTTTTTGGCATCTATCTCAAAACGGTATTCACTGTCCCTGGAAAAAGCTGTATGCAATTCTTCCCGTATTTTCTCCTCAAATTCCGTGTCTGATTTAACCTCATCCTTACCATACAGCATATCCCAGAGTTCCTGGTTGATCTCCGCTACCTGGAACTTTGTGATTTCCTTGATATGCAGGCGGAAAGTCGGTACGATCTCAGGGACTGTCGCCTTGTCTATCTTAAGCAGGGAAGAGATCTCTGTATCATTGGGAAAGGCAGCCCGTATATCGAAATCAACATTATCATCCACCCGGCGGGCCATAAAGGAGGTTTTGATCTTCTCATCCTTGATGACCTCCATGGAAATCTGGGCATCAGCCGCATAGATCCCCCCATCTATGTGGTTTCCTTCCCTGTCAATCTGCATAAAATCTCCTTTAACGAGCTCAGATCCATCTATTTGTTCTACCGGGATCATCTGTCCCATACGCCTGGCATAGGATTCCTTTGTCTCATTGATCATCTTATCTTCGAGCTTGATCTCATACATGGGCACTTTATCCTTCTGGGTCAGAGAAATATCCAGCCTGGGGGCGAGTCCCAGGACAAAATCAAATTCAAACTCAGTCTGTGTATCCCAGTCTATTTCATCGGGTTGCTCTTCGCTCGGAAGAGGCTCCCCGAGTATGCTTATTTCCTCTTCCTTCAGGTATTTGGATATGGATTCTGACACCAGTTTGTTGATCTCTTCAACCATTACGGGCTTCCGGTACATCTTGCTGACCAGTCCCGCAGGCACCTTCCCTGGCCTGAATCCATCCAATTGAACCTTCTTTCGGTAATCTTTCAAAACCTCATCAACACGCCCTGCATAATCCGACTCTTCAATACGGATCTTCAGAACGGCATTCAAATCATCTGTGTTTTCCTTGCTGATATTCATATTAATTCTTATTGTTACTTAAAAACCGCCATACGAACGACCTGTTATCGTCAGCATGGCGGCAGATCTGTTATCGGGTGCGGATGAAGGGACTCGAACCCCCACGCCGTAAGGCACTAGATCCTAAATCTAGCGCGTCTACCAATTCCGCCACATCCGCATTTTCCGCCGCAAATTTATTCTTTTTTCCTGAGAATGTCAACGGGGCAGTGAAGATGCTCATAAAAGCTTCTACCTCAGCTCAAAATTTTTACCCAGGTAAACTCTTCGTACCTGCTCATCTTCTGCCAGTTCATCGGAAGTTCCCGATTTGAGGATATTTCCCTCGAACAACAGGTAAGCCCGGTCAGTAATGGAAAGTGTCTCGTGTACATTGTGATCGGTGATCAGGATGCCTATATTTTTGTTCCTCAGGCTTTTAACAATTTGTTGAATATCCTCCACGGCAATGGGATCAACCCCTGCAAATGGTTCATCGAGGAGGATGAACCTGGGACTCAAAGCAAGGGCCCTGGCAATTTCCGTTCTCCTTCGTTCTCCACCGGATAACTGTATACCCAGGCTTTTCCTTATTTTCTCCAGTCCGAATTCCTTCAATAGCTCCTCCATCCTGGCTTTTTGCTCATCCCTGGTCAGTCTGGACATTTCAAGCACTGCCATTAGATTGTCCTCCACGGATAGTTTCCTGAAGATCGAAGCTTCCTGGGACAGGTATCCAATGCCCAGCCTGGCTCTTTTGTAGACGGGCTCCTTGGTTATATCCAGGTCATCAACAAAGATCTTCCCCTCATTCGGGGTTATCAGTCCCACGATCATATAAAAAGTCGTTGTCTTCCCTGCCCCATTGGGACCAAGCAAACCAACAATCTCCCCCTGTTCAACCTCGATGGATACCCTTTTCACCACGGTCCTTGCCCGGTACCTCTTGACAAGTTTGCTGGTGTGCAGTCTCATAGTATTATTCATTTTGTTTCGTCGCCTCCCCCAAGCTCCTGATCCCGTTCTTTATTGATCCTTCTGGATATGCCTATGCCTATCTCGTAGAGAAATATCAGTGGAAATGACACCAGTACCTGGCTGAAAATATCCGGCGGTGTGATGATGGCAGAAAGGGCAAGGATCAACACCAGCGAATGCTTTCTGTATTTTCTCAGGAACTCCGGTGTTACCAGTCCCGCTTTACTCAAAAAATAAACAAGTATGGGCAATTCAAATATGACCCCGGCTGCCAGTACTACTGAAGCCACGGTTGAAACATATGAGATCAGGTTGATCTGGTTGGTAACCTGTTCACTAACGCTGTAGGATCCCAGGAAGTGAACAGAAAGGGGAACAATCACGAAATAGCCGAATAAGACCCCCAGCCCGAACAATAAGGAACTGTAAAAAACAGCCCCACGGGCATGGCCTTTTTCCTTGGAATAGAGGGCAGGTACGATAAACCTCCAGAATTCGTGAAAAACGTATGGGAAAGAAACTACAAAGCCGGCGATCAATGATACCATGATATGCATGGAGAACTGCCCTGCCATTTTAATACTGATCACCTCGAATGGCCTGGAATTGATACATAGCGTCAGGATATTGATGGTCCTCCCGAAATCGCAGAGCAAACGGTTGGTAATGAATTCTGGTAATTTAGGGGCCAGGATGATCTTGTTGAATACGATATCCTTGAAAATGAAGGCCACAATAGCGACGACAAGGATCGCTAATATTGCCCGTATGATATGCCACCTTAATACTTCCAGATGCTCCAGGAATGACATTTCATTCTCAGTCTTTTCTGCCATGCTTAATTATTATTGTCAGATATGCGTTATATAATGGTCCGCTACAGCGATACTTAATTATATTTTTCTAAATTTAGAATACAAATGTATTCATATATTTTAAATGGAGAGGCAGATTCCTTTCATTTAGGAGATCTTGTTATTTAGAAGTTAAATTAACTCACAGCAGAATAATTATCATAAATAATTCGTATCTTAATTGTTGGGTAATAGAGTAGCACTTAGTCATGACGATCAGTACAGATATATCACTTATCGGATGCCTTAAGAAGTATTTTGGTTTTGATACTTTCAAAGGTACCCAGGAAGAGATCATCAGAAGCGTTCTTGACGGCCATGATTCATTTGTCCTGATGCCGACAGGCGGCGGCAAATCTCTTTGCTACCAGCTGCCGTCGCTGATCATGGAGGGGACTGCTATTGTCATATCCCCCCTGATCGCATTGATGAAAAACCAGGTTGATGCCATGCGGAGTTTCAGTACGGATGATGGCATCGCACATTTCCTGAATTCTTCCCTGTCAAAAGCCCAGGTTGAGCAGGTAAAAAGTGACCTTATATCCCGGCGTACCAGGTTGCTCTATGTGGCACCCGAATCATTGACAAAGCAGGAAAACATTGAATTTCTCAAAAAGATCAACATCTCATTCTACGCGGTTGATGAAGCTCATTGTATTTCCGAATGGGGTCATGATTTCAGGCCTGAGTACCGGCGCATCCGGCCCATTATCAACCTGATCGGCACGGCTCCCATCATTGCATTGACAGCTACAGCCACACCTAAAGTGCAGCATGACATTCAGAAGAACCTGAACATGCTTGATGCCCGGATATTCAAGGACTCATTCCGCAGGGAGAACCTTTATTATGAGATACGTCCAAAGATTAATGCAACCAAGGAGATCATCCGGTATATCCTGAACCATTCCGGGAAATCGGGTATTATCTACTGCCTGAGCCGCAAGAAGGTTGAGGAACTGGCTGAGACGCTGAAGGTAAATGATATTAAAGCCCTGCCCTATCATGCCGGAATGGATTCAGCCACCCGGTCCTCCAACCAGGATCAGTTCCTGATGGAGGAGGTCGATGTGATCGTGGCCACCATTGCATTTGGGATGGGGATTGATAAACCGGATGTGAGATTTGTGATCCACTATGATATCCCAAAAAGTCTGGAAGGCTATTACCAGGAAACCGGAAGGGCCGGCAGGGATGGTGGCGAAGGTAACTGCATCGCCTTTTATAGTTACAATGACATCCAGAAACTGGAGAAATTTATGCAGGGAAAACCGGTTGCAGAGCAGGAGATCGGCAAACAACTGTTGCTGGAAACAGTTGCATATGCTGAATCATCTGTGTGCAGACCCAAATTATTGTTGAATTACTTTGGAGAAATCATGGATGGCCATTGTGACAATTGCGATAATTGCCTCCATCCCAAAGAGGAAATAGAAGGAAAAGATTTTATTGTCAAGGCTTTGCAACTAATCCTTGTGGTCAAGGAAAAATTCAAGGCATCACATATTGCCAATATCCTGGCAGGAAATGCGTCTTCCTCTGTCAAATCCTACAAACATCACAAGATCCCTGAATTTGGATCAGGCAGTGACCAGGATATCAAATTCTGGAATGCCATTCTACGCCAATCCCTGGTCTCCCAATTCCTCACCAAGGATATTGATAATTACGGCCTGTTAAAAATAACTGCACAGGGACGTGAGTATATTGCCAATCCATTCAGCCGGATGGTAACCAGGGATCATGACTATGAGGCCGCTACAGAAGATGCTGCCATGGCACAGGGAGGGAAGACCAGCACGGTTGATGAAGAACTATTCAATATCCTGAAGGACCTGCGCAAGAAAATATCACGTGAACTGAACCTTCCGCCTTTTGTGATCTTTCAGGATCCTTCCCTTGAGGACATGGCCATACAATATCCCATCAACATGGAAGAACTGCAGCATATTCAGGGTGTTGGTTCGGGCAAAGCACAGCGATATGGTCAACGGTTTGTTGCACTGATCAAGACCTATGTTGATGAAAAAGAGATCATCCGGGCGCAGGATATGGTCGTCAAATCGGTAGTAAACAAATCCGGACTCAAGGTTTATATTATCCAGAATATAGACAGGAAGGTATCTCTCGACGATATCGCCAATGCCAAAAACCTGGAAATGCCCAAACTGCTGGACGAAATTGAAGCCATCATTAACAGTGGAACAAAACTGAATCTTGATTACTATATCAATGAAGTCCTTGATGAAGATCACCAGGATGAAGTTTTTGAATATTTTCGGGAAGCTGAAAACGAATCTGTGCGTGAAGCAATGGATGAACTCGGAGAAGATGAATATACAGAGGAGGATATCAGGTTGATGAGAATAAAATTCATGGCAGAACTAGGCCTTTAAACTTACCACTCTCAGGGACTGCAAATTGGAACCTATTTTAAACATTCAGCAGATTTCCAAGCATTACGGCCGCATCACAGCCGTCCAGGACTTGTCTGTTAAAGTCGGGGCAGGTTCAGTGTTCGGCATCCTCGGTCCCAATGGAAGCGGCAAAACAACCACCCTGGCAATCATAACCGGTGTGATCTCACCGGACAACGGAACCTACCAATGGTATGGCAAATCCGCCTCGGCTGCCATCCGTAAGAAAATCGGCTCGCTGATAGAGGTGCCGAACTTCTACCCATATCTGGACCTGGCCAGGAACCTGACACTTGTTGCCCGCATAAAGGGAAAACCCGTGGAAGATATTGAACGGGTTCTCAAGCTTACCAATTTATGGGACCGGAAAAAATCAAGATTTGATACCCTTTCCCTGGGCATGAAACAAAGACTGGCTCTTTCTGCCGTCCTGCTTGGCGACCCAGATGTACTCGTTCTCGATGAACCTGCCAACGGACTGGATCCGGAAGGGATCGCCGAGGTTAGGGAAATCATCAAAGGGGAGGCAGAGAAACAAAAAACCATTATCCTGGCCAGTCATATACTGGATGAAGTTGAAAAAGTCTGTACACATGTAGCTGTACTGAAAAACGGCAAATCCATTGCCCAGGGCCGGGTACACGAATTGCTGGCGGCAGATGATCCCGTGGTCGTTGAATGTGATGAATCCGAAAAGTTGAAGTCATCATTGATCAGAACCGGGATGAGTGCTTCCATCGAAAAAGATGGGAACAAACTGGTCATTGTACTTAAATCCGGATACGGGGCCAGGGATGTCAATGAGTTTGCCCATCAGCAGGGCATTGTCCTGACCCACCTGGAAACACGCAAGAAAAGCCTGGAATCGCAGTTCCTGGAACTGATAAAATAATAATGCCGATGAAGTCCATTATTCTCAATGAGTACACGAAAATCTGGTCTTACATGGCATTCAGGGTAATCATCCTGCTACATTTCATTTTATTTTTCCTGGTTGTACTGGTTACTTCCCGGCTGGATATAACCATCCCGGGCTTCAGCACGGATTACCTCTACCAGTTCCCCAATATCTGGGAATTTTTTCCATGGGTGGCTAGCTGGTTCAACCTGTTGCTGGCCATCCTGATCATTCTCATGACGGGTAACGAGTATACATTCCGCACCTTCAGGCAACATGTCATTGACGGACTCAGCCGTTTTGATTTACTGACAGGGAAAGTATTTTTAATCATTGCCATAGCCGTCTACAGTATGCTGATGGTCCTGCTCTTTTCTCTCTTATTCGGGTTTGTTTTCACGAGTGACATGACAGCCGGATTGTTTGTCAAGAAAACCTATATATTGCTGGTTTACTTTGTCCAGGCAGTGGCCTATATGTCAACCGGTTTCCTGCTGGCCATTCTCTTCCGGAATACTGCACTGGCCATTGTCCTGTTCATCCTGTACCGGCTGATCATCGAACCTGTCTTCAGGTTATTCTTCCCGCCCGAAGCAAGGTTGTATTTTCCCATGAAGGTTATTTCCAACCTTACCCCAATGCCTGAATTTTTATCCATCTCCTCGGGCAACAAAGCGGATCCGGGCAATGTTGACACTCTGAACCTGCGTGAAATGGGCATCCTGGCGGAAGATCTGCCTGTGTACCTGAACCTGCTTCTGGCACTTGGCTACACGGCCCTTTTCATAGGCCTGGCATGGCTCCTTCTGCGGAGGCGAAATCTGTAACTATTTCCTTCTTACATCCAGCGCATCACGCAACCCGTTCCCTACCATGGTAAAAGAAAGCACCATGAGCATAATGGCAAGTCCGGGTAGAAAAGCCAGGTATGCCTTATTCACAATGATAAACCCGTAATGGTCCTTGATCATGGTTCCCCAGGATGGTATTGGTGGCTGGACTCCTATCCCCAGGAAACTGAGTCCCGCTTCCATCAGGATGGCCGAGGCAAAATTGGCAGCAGAAATAATGATCACGGGAGTAATGACATTTGGCAATACATGTCTGAAAATAATCCGTACTGAGGAATATCCAAGTGATTTTGCAGCCTGTATGAATTCCTTTTCACGGATTCCCAGTACCTGTCCCCTTACCACCCTTGCTACCTCAACCCACATGGTAAGTCCCACTGCCACAAATACCTGCCAGAATCCCTTCCCCAGGGCAAGTGTAATGGCGATGACCAGCAAGAGGGTAGGAATGGACCAGACCACATTGATGAACCACATGATGATATCATCTGTCCGTCCGCGAAAATAACCAGCGACACTTCCCAGGATCAACCCTATAAGCAGGGAGATACTGACGGATATAAACCCTACCGAGAGGGAAACACGGGTGCCCAGCAGCAGGCGGCTATAAAAATCCCTGCCAAAGCGGTCCGTTCCCAGGAAAAAACGCCTGTTAATGATATGTTCCTCCCTGACGTATTGTTGCAGGTCCACAATACTGACCTGGTGTAATAACCCGTAGATATCTGTGAATGCCACTATGCCGTCTTTTATCCCTGCCTGCTTGTTACCGGGATCGAGTGGATAGATCACATCTGCCACTTGGAAAGAACGCCTAAAATTATGAGCTGATAGATCCTCACTGAAGTCAATTATTAACACAGAATCCTCGATCATCGATACCTCATTGAAGGGGATGAACCGGAACCGGTTCTTTTGCCCAAATAACATCCTTTTGAACAGTCCCCGGCTTTCCACATCCTCATTCTTGCAAACCTTTAACATCTGAACCTTGAATCCGGGTTTGCGTGCGGCTATTTCTATATGCTGCTGGTTGGCATCCGGACTCTTATCAGGAATGATCAAATATCCCAAGATGGCCGCCAGTAATGCAATCAGAATAATGATCATGCCGGACAGGGCAAGCGGATTCCTGAGTAATCTGTTCCATGCACTGAAGGAGGTGGTATTTGGCATTTCAGGGCTGAATGTTTCGTCCTTTCCAGGTGTAAGGAATTAATTGACCGGCTATCCCTAAAATGCTAACATACATAAAATATATCAGTTCGTGCGGTAAAACCAAAAGCAACAGTTTCCTTTTACCAAAATACTTCAATACTTTATCCATGAATATCAGGTCGATCGTACCTTTGACCATAAATAGCATCACGAACAAAGTGATCCACCGGGCAGAAAAAAAACATAATACAGTCATCAGGAGCATGCAGGCATTGGTCAGGAAAACCAGCAGGGCAGTACTGTTTAAATGAAAATCACGGTAAAACCTGCTTTTGGATACCCATCTGAATCTCTGCATCATAAATGTATACAGGTTATTGCATGGAAGGGTCCGGATAATTGCCCCGGGTGAAGTTATATATCGTATGCACCCGGGATGCATTTTTTTTAACCAGAGCATTAGAAACATGTCATCCCCGCTTGCAGATCCAGATTCCCCGGTTTTCAGATACCGACAGAAATCTTCTTTGATATAAGCCAGGTTGGCAGCATTGCACATAATGGGACTGCTCAATCCGGCTGCACCGGCACTGACCCCTATAAGGCTGAGGAATTCGAGTGATTGAATGGCCCTGAACCAACCGCTGTCCGGATCAAGTATCACCGGACCCGCTACCATCCTGATACCAGGTTCCCCGAAGGCTGCCATGATGTGACTCAGCCATTCCGATGGAGCCCGGCAGTCTCCGTCCGTTGAGATGATGACTTTATGTATTGCCTTTGATACCCCTTTTTTGATGGCTGATTTTTTTCCGTATTCTCCTGCTTCAAGTTCAATCAGCCGTATGTTTGCAAATCTGGAGGTATAGGAATTCACGACCCCTGCCGTATGATCTGTTGAATGATCATTTACAATAATGATCTCATATTGGTCTTCAGGATAGCGTTGTTTTCGCAGATCCTCGAGCAAGGATCCTATCTGCCTTGCTTCATTCCTGACCGGTACGATAATCGATGCTTTTCCATCAGATGCTGTACCCTTATTAACATCTAACCGGGTTGTTTTTATCCATCCATGCAGGTAGGAAAGTATCCGGATAGCGTAGGCACTGAAAATAGGAATCGATATGATCCAGGCCCAATCCATGAAAGGTCAGGCTTTCTGCATGAACTTGTCTACTTCAGACATAAATCTATTCAGACTGATGGGTTTGGTCATGAATCCCTGGCATCCAGCCTCATCAGCCCTGTTTTTTTCTTCATTCATGGAATTGGCCGTTTGAACAATGATGGGAATATCAGGCTGGCTCTGCTTAATAAGTTTAATGGCTTCAAATCCGTTCATTTCCGGTAATTGAACATCCATTAAAACAAGGTCAATATTCGGTTGCTCCTCACAAAACCTCACTGCATCCATCCCGGTAACAGCATGCAACAGGTTCACTCCTGTTCTCTTGAGAACCACTTCAAGCAACTGATAATTTATATGATCGTCCTCAACGATCAGGATCGTCTTGTCTTCCCAATTCCTGTCACTGGCTTTAAGTCCCTGACTGGCAGGTTTATCAACAGTCTTTCCTGATTGATTCACATCCGGAATGGTAAAATAGAATTTTGCCCCTCTGTTTGGTGAAGAATCAACCCAAATCTTTCCCCCCAGTAAATCAACGAAACCCTTACAAATTGACAGCCCGAGTCCGGATCCACCAAAATGCCTGGACAGTGAATCATCCGCCTGTACGAACCTCTCAAATATGCATTTTTGTTTCTCATGGCTTATGCCGATGCCGGTATCGGAAACGTAGAATAACAAGGATTGGTCTTGATGTAGCTGGTACCCGAACTCAATCCTACCGGTATCGGTAAATTTTAATGCGTTGCTCAGTAGATTAACAAGGACCTGTCTGAGTTTAAGGCGGTCGGTATTAATTATTGAAGATGCATCATCCAGGGCAACCTTGTAGCATAATTCAAGGACTTTCTTTCCCATCACTTCGAGCTCTGTAGAGAAAAACCCGTGTAACTCCTTGATCAGTTCATTCAATTGAAAATTTTCCTTGCTGGCCACTACCTGATGTGCTTCTATCCTGGAAACATCCATGATATCATCCAGCAGGCTGATAAGCACATTGCCACTGCTGAGGATCAGGTTTACATATTCCTGCTGTGTCTCACTGTTAATGTCAGGATTTGCAAGCAGGTGTGCCAGTCCCATGATACCGTTCATGGGTGTACGGACCTCATGTGACATATTGGCAAGGAAGGCGGATTTTAATTTATCAGACTCCTCAGCCTCCTTTTTAGCCTTCCTTAATTCTGCTTCCATATGCTGCCTGTAGAGGGCAATGGAACACTGAAATATAAACCCTTCGATGACCTTTGGATCCTCCAGCCTGCTATCTCCCTTGGTAATGATCGTGGCTGTACCGTATAATTCCCCACCCCGTTCAAAGGTAATGCCATAAGTTTCATTGGCCTGGATCAGTGTTTCAAGTGTGCTGGCTACCGGCTTCGGTATGTTTCCATCAGATGACTCATGAAGGCCGCCCCTGAACTGATATAACTTGTTGGCGGACTTGAACATCTTCTGCATGGTATCTTCGGTCAGGATTACAGTCTGTTGCAGCGGCTGCCTGCCCAGCACCGCAACAATTTTATCCACGATGCCTTCCCCTCCACCAATATACCTGACCTGCAGTTCCATGGCAGCCTCATCGAATGAATTGACGATCACTATGGCATCATCGATCAGCATAACAAGTTTATTCCCGATATATTCAAAGATGTCTGACTGATCAGTCTGTCCCAGAAAATCGAGGGCTGTATTGGCCAGAAATTCAAGTTGTTCCTGATATTTTGCAGCTTTACCCGCATGAAGGATCTTCCCCTCTAATGCAGCAATTTTTGCTTGTAATTCCTCTATTTTTTGATCTGCATCCATACTCAGTTTTAAATGCCGGTCTGACTTATCCCAGTAACATTCCAATCATGGTGGCCGACAATAGTGATGCCAAAGTACCAGCCAGGAGGGCTCGCATACCGAATTGAGAAAGAAGTACACGCTGTCCCGGTGCCAGGGAACCAATCCCTCCGATCTGAATCCCTATAGATGCAAAATTAGCAAATCCACACAATATGTAAGTGGCCATGATGATGGATTTAGATTCTGCAAAGCTTCCTGCCGCTTTCAGGTCGGCCAGGCTCATGTATCCGATGAATTCTGTTAGGATGATTTTTTCACCCAACAGCCTGCCAACCAGGGTGATATCTTCAGTTGCCACACCAATAAGCCACATTAAAGGTGCAAATGCATAACCCAGCACAAATTCAAGGGATAGTTTTTCATATTGCCCGTTTGTAATATTAGCGATGGCATCATTCAGGCTTGTCCAGTCTCCTATCTTCAGGAAAACAAAATTAATCATTTCAATAAAGGCGAGGAATACCAGTAACATGGCCGCCACATTTACAGCCAGTCTCAGTCCCTCACCCGTTCCCCTGGAAATAGCATCCAGCACATTTTTGCCAATTTGTTCCCTGGGGATCTTCATCACTTTATTGATATCCTCGGTCTGGGGCACCAATATCTTTGAAACGACAATGACCCCGGGAGCTGCCATGACAGATGCAGCCAGCAGGTGCTTGGCAAACATCAGGCGTTGCACCGGATCAGTTCCACCCAGCACACTGATATACACGGCCAGTACTCCTCCGGCCAGTGTTGCCATGCCGCCCGACATTACCAACAGCATCTCAGACCTGTTCATTTTCTCAAGATAAGCCTTGATCATGAACGGAGACTCTGTCTGTCCCAGGAAAATATTCCCTGCAACGGAAAGGCTTTCAGCACCTGAAATCCGAAGCACCCTGCTGAGTGCCCGGGCCATTCCGTAAACAACGAATTGAATGATCCCGAAATAAAACAGGACACTGGTAAGTGCTGAAAAGAAGATGATGGTTGGCAAAATGGTGATGGCAAAGTTAAGTAATGGTTTTTCTATGATCCCTGACTCATTCGACTTAAACAGGAATTCAGTCCCGGCATAGGTAAAATCAAGGATCTTGACAAAAAGTTTCCCGACAAATTCGAAAAAAATCTGAACTGGTGGTATCCAGAGAATGCCAATGGCAAGGATCATCTGTATGGCGAGTCCCATAAACACAACCCGCCAGTTGATGGCACCCCGGTTTGAACTGAAAAGCCAGGCGAGCAATATCAGGACCAACATGCCCAGGAGTCCCCTGAGAATCTTTACCAGGCTGAAGTTGAACCGTTCATCGCGGGGAACAATGACATTTGATTCATCGATCAGACCTGGTTTCTCCTGTACCAATGCTGTTCCGGCAGTATCAATGGCGAGGGCTTTAGAGGCATCCGGGATAGCATTTTCCTGCGATTGACCTAATGTTAAGGTTCCGTTGAGTATTAGCAGACAAACAAAGGATAATAAAAACTTCATTCATCAATAATATTAACTTTCAGTCCTCTTGTTGAGCTCATCCCTGATCAAAGAGGCTTTCTCGTAGTCCTCATTACCAATGGCCTCCTTCAACATTTCATTTAGTTCCTGGGTGGTAAAGTCTTCATACTCGGTCGACGAAACGGATGATGGGGTGACAGAATCAGATGCTGTTACATTCTCAGTAAGGCTGCTTGACTTATCCTCACTCCCGAATTCCAGCACAATCCCTGCCCTTTCCATGATCTCTTCAGTTGTATATATCGGGCATTTGAAGCGAAGTGCCAGTGCAATCGCATCGGATGTCCGGGTATCTATGGATAATTTCTTCTCCCCGTTATCACATAGTAATTTAGAATAGAATACACCCTCCTCGAGTTTATGGATATTCACTTCCAGCAGATCAATATTGAAGGAATTGGCAAAATTCATAAAAAGATCATGTGTTAAGGGCCGAGGTGGTTTCAATCCCTCCAGCTGGATGGCGATAGACTGGGCTTCAAAACCTCCAACAATGATCGGTATTCTTCTGTCTCCACTCTCTTCAGTCAGCACCAGTGCATACGCCCCGGATTGTGTCTGACTGTAGGAAATTCCAAGAACATTCAGTTTAATCTTACTCATAACACTATGATAGATACAGGTCCTTATGCGGTTCCATTCTCACAAATATAATGAAATCATTCTTTTAGTCAGAAAAATTTCAATCTCGTTCATTATAAATAAGATCTGCCTGTCAGGGATTTTACAAATACTGTTAAAAGTCAGGATAAAATCTTTGCAGTTGTACTAAACTTTTATATTTTTGCACTCCCAAGTTTCGGGGATTTGATAATTGAAAAACCAAACAGGATGTACGCGATTGTAAATATTGCAGGTCAGCAATACAAGGTGGAGAAAGACCAGAAGATATTTGTTCACCGCTTGGAGGAAAAGGAAGGTGAATCTGTGAGCTTTGATAAAGTTCTCCTGATTGATAATGAGAAAAACGTGGTCATAGGTGAACCGACCATCAAAGGAGCCATGATCAGCGGTAAGGTTATTTCCCATCCCAGGGGAGACAAGATCAAGGTGTTTAAAAAGAAGCGTCGTAAAGGTTATAAGGTCAGGACAGGACACAGGCAGTATCTGACAGAGATACAAATAGAAGACATCATTGAGAAGGCTGCGGTCAAGGAATCCAAACCAAAAACCGCAACAGCCAAGGAGGAAAAACCGGCCGGTACAGCCTCTGCACCCAAGACTGCAGCCAAAAAACCCGCAGCTAAAAAGCCTGCAACAGCTAAACCTGCAGCAAAAAAATCAACTGCGGCCAAACCAACTGCGGCCAAATCAACTGCGGCCAAATCAGCGGCCAAAAAGCCTGCAGCTAAGAAACCTGCAGTTAAAAAACCTGCAGTTAAAAAACCTGATGCCGGAAAAGAAACCAAGGAATAGTAAAAATTAAAACCATAAATAGCCATGGCACATAAGAAAGGAGCTGGAAGCTCAAGAAATGGTAGGGAATCAGAAAGCAAGAGACTAGGGGTTAAACTCTATGGTGGCCAGTTTGCAAAAGCTGGGAATATCATTGTACGCCAGCGTGGTACTGTGCACCATCCAGGTGAAAATGTAGGTATTGGCAAGGACCATACATTATTTGCGCTCATTAGCGGCACCGTTAATTTCAAAAAAAGAGCTAACAACAAATCTTTCGTTTCCGTCCTTCCTGTTGAAGACTAGCAGAGCTTACCATGTTGTCGATCTCCTTTATCCGTGAGCAGCGGGACCATTTGATCGAAAGATTAAAAGTTAAAAATTTCCACCAGGCTGAAATCATTGATGCGATTATCAGCGAAGACAACGAGCGAAGGTCCCTCCAGGTGAAACAGGATGATTTCCAGGCGGAACTGAATGCCAAATCAAGAGAGATCGGAGCACTCTACAAGGAGGGTAAAAAAGCGGCAGCAGATGAGGCCAAAGAAGCCACTGCCCGCTTAAAAGAAGAGATCAAGCAACTTCAGCAGGCTCAGAATAAAACCATCTCAACCCTGCAGGAACTCCTGGTACAAGTACCCAATATCCCCCACGTATCAGTCCCACAAGGAAAAGGAGAAGCCGACAATGAAAAGGTGAGGGAAGGCGGCAAGCTGCCTGTTCTGGCAGCCGGCTCAGTTCCCCATTGGGACCTGGTCTCGCGTTATGATATCATTGATTTTGAGCTGGGTAATAAACTGACGGGCGCCGGCTTCCCTGTATACAAGGGTAAAGGGGCAAAGCTGCAAAGAGCCCTGATCAATTTTTTCCTGGATGAAAATATTGCATCCGGGTACAAAGAGGTGCTGCCTCCCCTGATGGTGAATGAAGACTCAGGGTTTGGAACAGGACAACTTCCCGATAAGGAAGGACAGATGTACCATATTCAAGCTGACAATTATTACCTCATCCCAACCGCTGAAGTCCCGGTAACCAATATGTTCAGGGACCAGATCCTCAGGGCGAAAGACCTGCCGGTAAAATATACGGCTTATACACCCTGCTTCCGCAGGGAGGCAGGATCCTGGGGGAAAGATGTAAGGGGACTGAACCGGCTTCACCAGTTCGACAAGGTAGAGATTGTTCAGATAGTGCACCCCGGCCATTCATACCAGGCACTCGAGGAGATGGCTACTCATATCGAAGGTCTCATTGTCAAACTGGGCATACCCTATCGCGTTATGAGATTATGCGGTGGCGATATCAGTTTTACATCTTCCCTGACCTACGATTTTGAGGTCTATGCAGCCGCACAGGGAAAATGGCTGGAAGTCAGCTCTGTTTCCAACTTTGAATCATATCAGGCAAACCGGCTGAAACTCAGGTTCAAGGATGAGGGTGACAAGAAAACACAACTGGCACATACCCTGAACGGAAGCGCCCTTGCCCTGCCAAGGATAGTGGCCGCCATGCTTGAGAATAACCAGACAGCGGATGGAATAAAAATCCCTGAAATACTTCAACCTTATACCGGATTCAATCTGATATCAAATCAGATGCAGTGACAGATCAAAGAAAGGCATACTTATATGCAGGCATAGCCATTTTTTTCTGGTCCACCGTAGCCTCGGCTTTCAAAGTTGGCCTGCAGCATATTAACTTCATCCAGTTTCTGTTTTTTGCTAGCTGGACCTCCCTGTTTATTCTGTTAATTATCAATCTTTTCCGGGGCAATCTGAAACAACTGAGATCCCTTAAAAAGAAGGATATTGCCTTTTCTGCATTAATGGGCGCCCTCAGTCCATTTGCCTATTACCTGGTGCTTTTCAAGGCCTACGAGATGTTACCTGCCCAGGTAGCCCAGCCCCTGAATATGGTCTGGCCTATCGTCCTGGTATTCCTCTCGGTAATCCTGCTCAAACAAAAAATCTCCTATAAAAGCTTTATAGCCCTGTTTATCAGTTTTATCGGTGTCTACTTCATTTCATCCCAGGGAGAGCCCGGCGTACTTGCCTTCAAGGAACCGCTTGGGGTCATCCTGGCTGCCGGCAGTTCCCTGATATGGTCACTTTACTGGATCTACAATGTCAAGAAAGGTATGGATGAAACCCTGCAGTTATTGCTAAATTTCTTCTTTGCATCCGTATACATCACCATATTCATTCTGATTTTCAATGATTTTCATAACCTGGACATGACAGGGACAGCGCTGGCTGTATATGCAGGCATATTCGAAATGGGTATCACATTTATCCTGTGGATCAAGGCTATGAAGTATACCGCAAGCAATGATAAAATCAGTAATCTTGTTTATATCGCTCCCTTCCTCTCGCTGGTCTTTATTCATTATTTCGTTGGCGAGACGATTTATGTAACCTCTCTCATCGGTTTATCGTTAATCGTTATAGGAATATTAGTTGAAAAACTCCGTTTGATTTAATATTAAGATGAGAATAGTTAAACCATACCGTTTAATCTATGGATTTCTGGTGGTTTGTTTTGCCTTCCTGGTAATCACCTGTGAGAGGGATATCCTGAATCCGGAACAGAACAAGCTTACCAGGACTGTCCTGTATGATATCATGAAAGATTGGTATCTCTGGTACGAAACCATGCCAGACGTAAATCCTGATGATTATCATTCCCTGAACGCACTGCTTGACGACTTGCGCTACAGTCCAACTGATAGATGGAGTTATGTCATGTCTACAGAAGAATATGACATGTATTACGGCCAGGGAGAATATATCGGTCACGGGGTCGGTCTGACCGGTGATATTGAGGGAAGCCTGTGGACCGGCTGGGTTTATAATGATTCACCGGCTGAAAATCAGGGGGTTGAGAGGGGCTGGCAAATACTGAGCATCAATGGTGAGAACATTACAAACGAGACCAACCTTGACAGCCTGCTCGGTGATAATGAGGTGGGTGTGGTGAATTCCTTTACTTTCAGGAAGCCTGGGGGACAGACAATAAATCTGGATATTGAAAAGCAAATTGTGGACATAAATTCTGTCCTCTACAGTGATATTATCAATCTCAATGATACCAAAGTCGGCTACCTGGTTTACCAGCACTTCCTTGTAACATCTGTGGAAGAACTTGATGCCGTTTTTAAGGAATTTCAGGATAATCAGATTGATGACATTATTGTGGATCTGCGGTATAACCCCGGGGGACAAGTAGATGTTGCCCAACATCTGGGAAGCCTTATTGCCGGGGAATATGCCATCAAACGGGACTTCGTCATACTGGAGTACAATGACCAGCATTCTGAACGGAACCTGACCCGGCCATTCCTGGATGTTGAATACATGATAACCCCCACGCCTGAAAGAGTATTCTTTATTACCACTACGAGGTCTGCTTCAGCCAGTGAACTGGTAATCAATGGCTTAATGGGACTTATCGGACTGACCAGGCCTTTCGAAATATACCTGGTCGGTGATGATACCCATGGCAAACCTGTTGGATCGATAGCGGCCAGGTACATCGATTCAACCCTGATCCCCATCACATTCAGATATATGAACCGAAAAAATGAAGGTGATTTTTTTGATGGATTGCCAGCCAACTCCTATATTGAGGAAGATATAACAAAGAATTTTGGAGATCCGGAAGAAACACTCCTGCAGGAAGTGCTGTATTTCATTGAGCATGGCAGTTTTACCGGCACAGGGGTGAAGAAATCCATCCCTGCAGATCTGCATCAATGGGACCGCATTCCACATTCCGGGGCAATCTAATGATCAAAATTTGAAAGAAGAGAAAATAATACTTGGCATCGATCCCGGAACCTCAATCATGGGTTATGGAATTATCAGGGGGGTTAAACAAAAACCCGAACTCCTTACCCTCGGGGTCATCGAGCTAAACAAATTCAAAGATCATTATGTAAGAATCAGGCGGATCTTTGACCGTACCATACAGTTGATCGATCAGTACCATCCGGATGAACTGGCCATCGAGGCTCCTTTCTATGGAAAAAATGTTCAATCCATGTTAAAACTCGGCAGGGCACAGGGTGCAGCCATCTCAGCCGCCCTGTCCCGGGATATGCCCATTTTTGAATACGCACCCAGGAAGATAAAGATGGCCATCACCGGACAGGGGAATGCCTCCAAGGAACAGGTCGCCGGTATTCTTAAAAGCATATTGACCATCGCTGAATTACCCAAAAATCTGGATGCTACGGATGGTCTTGCGGCCGCAGTGTGTCATTTTTACCAGAGGGATATCCCTGACAAGGGTGGCGGTTACAACAGCTGGAAGGATTTTCTGGCCAAAAACCCCGACCGGATGTCAGGAGGTTAACTACATAGCTGAACGGATCCGGGCTGCAATCTCCTCAAATTCTTCGGGTGAAAACTTCAGTTTGGGTCGCGAAAACTCGATGTCATAGAGTCCATTGATCGGGATCAGGTGAATATGGGCATGCGCGACTTCCAGTCCGAGTACAGCCACCCCAACCCGTTTACAATCCGAGACCTTGTCAATGGCAAGAGCTACTTTCTTGGCAAAAACATTTAATCCTGCCAGCACCTCATCGTCCAGATCAAAAAGGTAATCCGTTTCCTCCTTAGGGATGACCAGTGTATGACCTTTGGCCAGCGGATTAATATCAAGGAAGGCCAAATATTCTTCGTTCTCTGCAATTTTGTAACAGGGGATCTCTCCCTGCACAATTTTGGTAAAAATTGAGGCCATGGATTAAAGATTTTTGTTGGATGCTACGACCCTAAATGTAGTAAAAAATGGGAAACCTAGATCGATATTGCCAGTATCTCAAAACCGATCTCTCCGGATGGGACCTTTACGCTTACAACATCCCCGACTTTTTTGCCGAGCAACCCCTGGGCTATAGGCGTGCTGATGGACATTTTCCCGGCTTTCAGATCGGCTTCAGATTCAGGAACAATATGGTATTCCATGACCGCTTTACTGCTAGTATTTTTGATCTTTACCCAGTTCAGGATCTGAACTTTGCTGGTATCGATCTGTGATTCATCGATAATCCTGTAATTTATCAAATGATCCTGTAATTTTGAAATGCGCAGTTCGAGCATCCCCTGGGCCTCTTTCGCTGCGTGATATTCTGCGTTCTCAGACAGATCACCCTTGTCCCTGGCATCAGCAATTTGCTGTGAGATGGCCGGCCTTTCTACATTGACCAGCTGATCAATCTCCTTCTTAATCTTATTCAACCCGTCCTCGGTCATAAAGGAAATCTTCGACATAGCTAATTCTCCCTATCTAATAAAAGAAAAAAGAATCCCGGTTTCAGGACTCTTTGTACGTGTAAAGATAAAAATATTTCTAAAAACAGGCAAACAAAGACAGTTCAATCCCTCCCTAAAAATACTTCCTGGGTAGTATTTCGCTGTAAATAATGGCCCTTGTTATCTCATCTACATCTCTGAATAGACCATCCAGGCCTTTTTTCCCTTGATCATTTTCCGTTTCGGCAGTGAAATCAGACTTATGTGCCTCCTGTTGAGGAACCGGTGCAGCAAGATACTCTTCCTTATCATCAATGATCATCTGTTCTTCATCCTCCAGGACCTCCGGTGACTCTCCCTCCAGGGTTCCGTACGGGGACTGTCCCGTCAGGATCTGCTCAAGCCTGCTAAAAGGATCAAGAGCCGGTTGCCGGGGCTGTGTGACTGGCCTGGCAGCGGAAGGAGTGGGTTTATTCATTTGCTGGGCCTTCTTTCTGCGCCTGCTGCCCAAGCCGCTGACTGCCAGGATAATAATGCCGAGGATGATATAAAAAATGCTGTCAATATCTATTTTCATCTGCGTCGCTTTTTTCTTTTCTTTTTCCCGTTAAACAGGCCTTTGTAAAATGGTTCCTTCTTCCCTGTATTATAGTGATCAGATCTTTTCCTGGTCTCCTTCATGCGTGCCTTTACTTCCTTGGTTTGGATATCCTGCCTGTGCTTGAGGGCTGCCTGTCGCCTTTGATCATAATCCTTCTTCTCCTTCTGCTTCAATTGTTCCTGCCTACGCTCAGCCTGTTTGACCTTTCTTGTCTGGGCCTGCAGGGAAGCAACCTGCAGCAGCAACAAAAACAGGAAGAGAAAAACCCTGATCAGGAACAATTTAATTATCTTTGTCCCGTTCTTATCCACGCAATGAATAAGTATTTTTCCATATCAAAATTAGGTCTTTTTTTTGGAATTCTGGCAACGGCCGTCAATTTTACTGCCTGTGTCAAGGACAATAAGGATGTTGTTCCCTATGCACGCATAGACCTGATCCTTGATCTTTCAACCGATCTGTCCCATCTCGGTCCCCAGGAAACAGCCACCATTATTCCCAATGCGAGTGGGATTGGCGGGGTAATCCGTTTCAGCCATCCCAAGTACCCGGAGATACCTTTAGGTGCCGGCCAGATCCTCCAGGGAAACGGGATAATCATTTACCGGAGTGATGTCTACGAATATGAGGTCTATGATATCACATGTACTTTCCAGGCACAGACAGATTATTGCAGGCTGGATCGCAGTGAAGATTTTGAGGGACTTTATGTATGTCCCTGCTGTGACTCAAAATTCCTTGTCCAGAATGATGGTTTTGTCTTCGAGGGACCCGCAGCCATGCCCCTTAAAAGGTATCCTGCCTACATACAGAATAATGCCCTGATCGTTCGCAATTAATACCTGTAATGATCAGATTTATACGGGCCCTTAACAGGCACCCCGATATATGCTGATTGCTCTTCTGTTAACAGGGTCAGTTTTACACCCAGCTGGGCCAGGTGGAGACGGGCTACTTCCTCATCCAGTTTTTTGGGCAAACGGTAAACCCCGATTTCATATTTATTCTGCCAGAGTTCGATCTGGGCAAGGGACTGGTTGGTGAATGAATTACTCATCACAAAGGATGGATGGCCGGTTGCACAACCCAGATTCACCAGGCGGCCCTCAGCCAGCATGAAGATGGCATGACCATCGGGGAAGATATACTTATCCACCTGTGGTTTGATATTGATCTTCCGCATCCCCTCCAGGTCATTCATTTTTTCAACCTGGATCTCGTTATCAAAATGGCCGATATTGCAAACGATGGCCTGATCTTTCATCCTGGACATGTGTTCGGCTGTTATTACATCCTTGTTCCCTGTAGCGGTCACATAGATATTCCCTTCTGCAATCGCTTCCTCTATGGTAGTAACCTTAAATCCTTCCATAGCAGCCTGCAGGGCACATATTGGATCAATCTCGGTAACGAGTATCCGAGCCCCGTATGACCTCATTGAATGTGCACAACCTTTGCCCACATCCCCGTAACCAAGCACCACTACCACTTTCCCGGCGATCATAACATCGGTGGCACGTTTGATCCCATCAGCAAGTGATTCACGACAGCCATAGAGGTTGTCAAATTTGGATTTGGTGACCGAATCATTCACATTGATGGCAGGGAACAATAACTCGCCTTTCTCGTGCATCTGGTATAAACGGTTAACCCCGGTGGTTGTTTCCTCTGAAACACCCTGGATCTCCTTCATAATCCTGTGCCACTTATCCGGATCCAGTACGAGTGTTTCCTTCAGTTTGTTCAGGATTACTTCCTCTTCCCGGTTGCCGGGTTGTTTATCGAGTAAAGTGGAATCTTTTTCGGCTTTATACCCCATGTGGACCATCAATGTGGCATCTCCCCCATCATCAACGATCAGGTTTGGTCCCATTCCCCCGGGGAAAGTGAGTGCCTGTTCCGTACACCACCAGTATTCTTCCAGGGTCTCGCCTTTCCATGCAAATACAGGGATCCCGGCCGCAGCGATGGCAGCCGCAGCATGATCCTGGGTGGAGAAAATATTACAGCTGGCCCATCTGACATCTGCGCCTAGCTTGACAAGAGTCTCAATAAGGACGGCTGTTTGTACGGTCATATGAAGTGATCCCGTGATCCGGGCCCCCTTCAGGGGTTGCTCTGTGGTAAATTTACTACGAATTGCCATCAATCCGGGCATCTCTTTCTCAGCAATCTCTATCTCTTTCCGGCCAAATTCAGCCAGGCTTATGTCCTGTACTTTATATGGACTTACCTCTACTCTATCTTCCATTGTTTTCATTGCAATTATTTTTACTTTAAATCCCGACAAAGTTACTCAAATCCGTGGATTAACTGGCCGGGACCTGCTTTATTCACCAAAGTCTGTGGCTGTTCCTTCAAAAATCCCGAGAGCCTTCTTACGGTCCTTCCCAAGCTGCAGTTTCAGGGCGTCAATACCCTGGAACTTCTGTTCATCCCTGATATGGGCTACATAGCTTATCCGTATCCTTTCACTATATATATTCCTGTCAAAATCAAACAAATGCACCTCTATGGTTTTAAGTCCGGGATCATCATTAACCGTTGGCCTGCTTCCCATATTCATCATTCCCCTGTACCATGATCCTTTCAGTTCAGCTTTAACAGCATAAACGCCATCGGCTGGCATTAATTTATAATCCTCATCCATGGTGATATTGGCAGTAGGGAAACCTATGGATCTGCCAAGCCTGCTTCCCCCGACCACATTGCCTGAAAATCCATAGTCCCATCCCAGCAAACTGTTTGCCCGCCGGATTTCGCCCCTCAGCAAAAAATCCCTGATCCCGGTTGAACTTATCCTACCGGATGCTGTCTGAAAGGCTTCCATTTGTTCAATTCCGAATGCATACTGCCTTGCACAATCTTTCAAATTTTCAAAATCCCCCTCCCTGTCGCGCCCAAAGCGATGATTATAGCCAACAACGAGATGGGAGATCCTGTACTTTTCAACCAGTATTTCACGGATAAAATCACATGATGAAAGCCGGCTGAGTTCCGTGGTAAAAGGAATGATGATCAGGTGATCAAGGCCCGCCTGTTCCAGCAGGTTTTTCTTCTCTTCCAGCGTATTCAGCAATTTGAAATGATTGCCTTCCTGGTTCAGGACCATCCGTGGATGTGGCCAGAGGGTAAGCACTACTGATTCTCCATCGAGTTGTGTGGCCCGCTCATTCAACTTTTCAAGAAAATAACGGTGTCCCAGGTGTACCCCGTCAAATATGCCAACGGTAAGTACAGGACGGGGGATTGCAAAGGATGATATATCGTTGTGGATCATCATGGCGCCTGAAAGATTTGCCAAAATAAGTATAAAATGGTGAACCCGGCAAGCAGCTTTGGTTTAATCAGGCAATTTGGTTAATTTTCAAAGTCATTGACTCACTTTATGGAAACCCCTGATATTGTAAAAAATGATCCCTGGCTTAGTCCTTTTGAGGCAGTCATAAAAGACCGTATGAACCGTGCCAGGCAGAAGGAAGCTGAACTATCGCCGGACAGCCTTGCAGCTTTTGCTTCAGGACATTTATACTATGGCCTGCACCGTTTGGATAAGCAATGGGTCTTCCGCGAATGGGCCCCCAATGCCACCAGGATATTTCTGGTCGGTGAGTTTACCGGCTGGGAAGAATCTCCGGAATGGGAATTGAAGTCCACCACCAATGGAAACTGGGAACTAATGCTGCCCGCTGACAGCATTAAGCATGGTGATCTGTTCAGGCTGTCCATGCATTGGGCTGAGGGGCGGGGTGATCGTATACCGGCATGGATAAACCGGGTCATACAGGACCCGGATACCTTGATCTTCAATGCCCAGGTCTGGCATCCGGATCAACAATATTCATTTAAGAACAAATGGATGCCTGCCCGAAAATCCCCTCCACTGATCTATGAAGCACACCTGGGCATGTCATCGGAGGAAGAAAAGATCTCCTCCTACAGGGAATTCCGCGAAAATGTCCTGCCACGAATTGCAGCCGGCGGTTATAACATGATACAGCTAATGGCCATACAGGAACATCCTTATTATGGATCATTCGGCTACCATGTTTCCAGTTTTTTTGCTGCCTCTTCGCGCTTCGGCACCCCTGAAGAGTTGAAAGAACTGATTGATGAGGCCCATGGCATGGGTATCGCGATGATAATGGACCTGGTCCATTCCCATGCTGTTAAAAACGAGGTGGAAGGGCTTGGACGATTTGATGGCACACACTGGCAATATTTCCATGACGGTCCGAGAAGAGAACATATTGCGTGGGACTCCCTCTGCTTCAATTATAGCAAAAACGAAGTGCTCCACTTCCTGCTATCCAACTGCCGGTACTGGCTTGAAGAATACCGTTTCGATGGTTTCCGTTTCGACGGGATCACAAGCATGCTTTATTATGATCATGGCCTGTCCAGGGATTTTACAAGTTACGAGATGTACTTTGACGGGCAGCAGGATGAGGATGCAATAAGCTACCTGATGCTGGCTAATAAACTGATAAAGGAAGTCCATGGAGACTCGGTCACGGTTGCAGAAGAGATGAGCGGAATGCCCGGACTGGGAGCCCCCCTGGAATCGGGTGGATTTGGTTTTGATTACAGGATGGCCATGGGGACACCTGACTACTGGATCAAAATCCTGAAAGAAAAATCCGACGAACAATGGAATGTCAGTGAAATCTATCGTGAACTCACCAGTAGACGGGACGATGAGCTTACCATCGGCTATGCGGAATCACATGATCAGGCGCTGGTGGGAGACAAAACGATCATATTCAGGCTTTTGGACAAGGAAATGTATGACAGCATGAACCTCGGGAGCAATAACCTTGTCATTGAGCGGGGGATGGCCCTGCATAAGATGATCCGCCTGGTCACCTTTGCTACCTGTGGCGGAGGATACCTGAATTTCATGGGCAATGAATTCGGACATCCTGAATGGATCGATTTTCCGCGTGAAGGAAATAACTGGTCATATAAGTATGCAAGGCGGCAATGGTCGCTGGTCGATCATCCGGATCTCAGGTATAAGTTCTTAAGCAGGTTCGACCGGGATATGATCCACCTGTTCAGGGAGGAAAAGATCCTTACACATAAATGGCCTTATTTACTATTAGAGAACCCCGGCGACCAGATCCTTATATTTGGAAGGGGAGATCTTTTACTCGTATTAAATTTTAATCCTGTTAAATCATTCAGTGACTATGGATTCCCCGTTGATCCCGGTAAATTCCAGATCAGGCTCAATACCGACAGTGTGAATTATGGTGGCCAGGGACTGGTAGATGCTAATATGACTTATTACGCACATCCCGATCAACATACCTCCCCCAGGCACATGCTAAAACTGTATATTCCTGCACGTTCAGCCCTGGTATTAAAGAAACTACCCCATAAAAGGGTCCACCAGTAACGGCCCGGAACAATAAAGCCGGTCATGCCCATTTTACCAGTGCAAAATCCTGCCTGTGAGGCAGGTTTACATTCTTGGGAAATATCCTTATCCCGTAATTTAAAACACCTGACCGGGCCGGGCTAACTTCAATGCCGTAAAAGGCCTGCCCGTTTTCCTGTTTGACAAGGTCAAACTCCTTTGAATAAGTTATGGTCTCCAAATCCTCCCCATAACTAAAATCGGGTATTACGATCTCAACACCGATATCGGAAGGATGCAGTTCGTTTAGTTCGAGAACTACCTCAGCCCTGTAGGTGTCTCCAAGTGAGACAAGCTCGCGTGAAATGTCCGGATGCCTGAACCCGACTATATTGATACCCTCCCAATGCCTTAAAACAAATCTTTTCCAGGAACTCAGGTCCCTTATCATGGCCAGGTCACCGGCCTTCATCTTTTCCGCCCGTTTGTAAAGTTTATTATAAAACTTTTCTTCATAATCGATGAACATGCGGTTCATTGTAAATTTTGGTGCTACCCGGGCAATGGAGTTTTTTATGTAAGAGATCCATTCAAGGGGAACATCATTGGTCCTCTGCCTGTAAAACATCTGCGTGATCTCATTTTCCAGTAATGAATAGATGGTTTCTGCATCCATTTCATCCTGGTAATGCTGGTTATCATAGGTCCGCTGTTCAGGCAGGGCCCATCCTGCACCTTCCCTGTACCCCTCTGCCCACCAGCCATCCAATACGCTGAAATGTAGGCTTCCGTTCATGATGGCTTTTTCCCCGCTGGTGCCCGATGCCTCAAGTGGCCTGGTGGGTGTATTAAGCCAAATATCTACTCCCTGCACAAGCTTTTGTGCCAGGCTGATATCATAATTTTGGAGGAATAGTATCCTGCCTATGAATTCGGGCCGCTTTGATGTCTCAACGATAAATTTTATCAAATCCTGGCCGGCTTTGTCATTGGGATGTGCTTTTCCTGCAAAAATGATTTGTACCGGCCTTTCCGGATCATTTATAATCCTGGCCAGTCGCTCCGGGTCACGGAAGAGAAGATTGGCCCGCTTATAGGTGGCAAATCTCCTGGCAAAACCTATGGTGAGTACCTCACTGCTCAGGCGTTCCTCAACCTCCATGATGATCCTGGGATCTTCCAGTCTTTTGACAGCAGCCTTCTTAATCCTGGACTTGATATGCAGTATCATCTTATCACGCAGACTGTTGCGAAGATCCCATATTTCCTTGTCATCCACGTCGTAGATTTTTTGCCACCGATTCAGATCAGATTGATTTTCCAGAAAATCATGTCCAAAATACTTCCTGTACAGATCACTCCATTCCGGGGCAGTCCACGTAGGAAAATGGACACCGTTGGTGACATATCCTATATGCAGTTCATCCGGGTTATATCCTTTCCAGAGATCCCTGAACATATGCTGAGTCACTTTCCCGTGTAAACGGCTTACTCCATTGACTTCCTGGGATAGATTAATCGCCAGGTAACTCATGGAGAACTTTTCATGGTTATCTTCCGGATGCAAGCGTCCGAGCCCAATGAACTGCTCCCAGGAAATGTTCAGCCGGTCAGGGTAATGGGACATATACATCCGTACCAGTCCTTCATCAAAACTATCATGTCCCGCCGGAACCGGTGTATGTGTGGTGTAGAGTGTAGTGGCCCTGACCAGTTCCAGTGCGTCAGGGTAAGAACGATTTTCCTCACTGATCAATGCACGAAGGCGTTCCAGCCCGATAAATGCGGCATGCCCTTCGTTGCAATGGTAAAGATCCGGTTCAATTCCCAGGGTCTGCAGCAGACGGATCCCGCCCACTCCCAGCAGCAATTCCTGCTTGAACCTGTTTTCAAGATCTCCTCCATAAAGATGGTGGGTTACACTCCTGTCCTGTTCAATATTCTCCTCAAAATCTGTATCCATCAGGTATAATTCAACCCGCCCCACATCTACCCGCCAGATCCTTGCTTTCATGGTCCGGCCAGGCATTTGTATACTGATGGTTTGCCAGTTGCCATGCTCATCCCTGACCTGCCGGGCAGGTATCCGGGAGAAATCCTGCGGTGTATTGGCTGAAATCTGTTCCCCGCTTGCGGAGACGATCTGGGTAAAATAACCATACCGGTATAGCAGTCCCACGCCAACTAGATTCCGGTTATAGTCACTCGCCTCTTTTAAATAATCACCTGCCAGTAGTCCGAGTCCCCCGGAATAAGTCTTCAGCGAATCATGGATGCCGTATTCCATGCTGAAATACGCAATGGCGGGTCCCACAGCCTCCTTTTTCAGCTCTACATATGCCTTGCATTTTTTATGGATCCTGTTCATTTCCCGGATAAATCCCTTATCCTCCTCAAGCTCCTTGAACCGGCTCAGGGGTAAACTCCTTGTTGCCAGGATGGGATTATGGTTTGATTCCTCCCAAAGATCCGGATCTATAGACTGGAAAAATGCTGTTGCTTCCTCGTCCCATGACCAGTACAGATTCATCGCTATATCTTCAAGGGGACTGAGTTTCTCGGGGATATTTTCCCGGACCTCAAACTTTTTCCAGTCAGGCTGTTCTGCCGTAATTTTCTCACTGATATATTCGGGCCTTTCCTTGTCAAAAAACAGGTTGGTGCGTCGCCTTGCCTTATCAAGCGCGATACCATAAGCCTGCCAGTAATACTCCACCAGGTTCTCCCAGAGGGCAATCCTGGATATTTCCCACGCCTCTTTCCTGGCATTTTCATAAGCTGCCTTTCCGAGTCTTGCGGTGGAAATAATGGCTTTTGCTATCCCATCAACAGTTTCCGGGTAATTATCATCATCTCTTTCGACAACGGCTATCCCGTGCTTTACTTCCCCGTATTCCTCCTTCACCCACAAGCCAAACCCGGCCAGGGTAGTAGTTACGCTGGGTATGCTAAAAGCCAGACTCTCCAGAGGGGTATACCCCCAGGGTTCATAATAGGAAGCAAATACCGTCAGGTCAAATCCGATCAGCAAATCATAGTACGGAAGGTTGAATATCCCGTCATTTCCATGCAAATAAGAAGGTACAAACACAATTTTGACCCTGTTGCCATCCTTATTTGCCAGATTATTTTCCCTGATCTTGCCCAGGATGGGATCATATTCCGGATCGTGAAGATGATGCGTCAGGCAGCAGATCTCCTGGGGATCCAGTGGTTTCTTTTCTTTCATTGCATCCACCAGCTCTTTTCGGGGACCATAATGATGGGCCGGGATCAAAATGAAAACAACAATATCCCGGTTTACCTTATCGGAATGATTTACTTTGGAAAGTGCATCTATGAATACATCCAATCCCTTGTTCCGGAATTCATACCTGCCACTGGTGGCGATCAAAAGTGCATCCTCCCCGAGGGATTGATGGCTTACAAGTCCGGCTACCTCCATCAGCAAATCCCTGGCCTTCCCTCTTTTCTTTTTAAACTCAGCTTCTTCGGGAACGAATGAATCCTCAAATCCATTCGGTGTGACAACACTTACTTCTTTCTTCAGGAACTGGATACACTCCCTCGATGTTAACTTGCTAACGGTGGTAAATGCATCTGCCTTTGCTGCAGCGAGTTTCTCGAGAGATTGCTTTGACACAACATTGAAATCATTGGATTTATCATCCCCGTCATACTCTTCGAGTCTTCCATAGAGAGGGAGCTGGTTCCCGGCAATGGATCTCCCGATGACTGTGGCATGTGTAGTAAAAGTAGTAGCAATCTGGGGACGTAGTTCATTCAGGTAGAGTACACCCGCCCCGGTCATCCATTCATGGAACTGGGCAACCACTCGCGTCCGGGTATTGAGATAGAACCCGGTATAGCTTTCAATGACCTTGCCGGCCGCATATCCAAAAAGACATGGTTCTATGTAATCCCACTGGCCCGATATGGAATCCAGCTGAAAGCTCTCCCAGAGTTTACTGAAAATCTCATCCTTCATTCCCATGAAAGTGGTAAAATCAAGGATGATGGCTATGGGCCTGCCGTCGATTTTCCACCTGCCAACCTTGATCCTCAGACCCTCCCCCAGGGCATGCTGTTTCCATGCATGGAAGAGCATTTTATCCTCCTCAAATTCAGGATTTTCTCCTGAATCCCGCCATACATCCGGACCGATCAGGATATGTCTGTTCTGTAGTTCAGCCTGCAGTGATTTTGCCTTGGTTGATATTACTGTATGTATGCCCCCTACTTTATTACAAACCTCCCAGCTTACCTCAAACAGATAGTCCGGAGTCAGATATTTCTTTGCCATATTATTTCAAATGATAGATTAAATGATGAGAATTTTATCAGGATCCTGATTTATTGCTAAGCTTTCCGCTTCCTGGTTTTTGTCTCAGTTGTAGATTTACCGCTCCCCGGATCTGCCTTTTTCGTGGTCTTCGCTGTAACTTTGGCTGCCGTCTTTTTGGCACTTGTCTTTTTGGCATTCGTTTCCACGGCGGATGGTTTCTTTGCAGCTGGTTTTTTAGCAGCAGCAGCAGTCGTGGTTTTCTTTGTAGTACTATGCTCCCGGCCGGATAATAACAATTGTTTATTCAGCTCATAGATCTCTTCTTCATACCTGCTGATTATGCTTTCCTTTTCCTCTATGATCCCTGTCAGGTTCGAGATCTCCTGTTCCACACCAGTCTGGGGAACAGCTGCATTCACACGCAGGGTAAAATCACTGAGTACATTCATGTAGTTAATGAACGCATCATAGGGTGTATCATACGGATTGAAATAGGAATGTACCGCACCATCCGAGAAGAACTTTGTGCACATATAGTAGAAGTGGTCACTGACCTGGAGATAATCCCAGTCTTTTTTAAGTACCGGATCCTCAACTTTTTTCAGTTTATCCCTCAGGTCATAGAGCCGGTTAAACGCTTCTTCCTGCAATTCATTACCCAGCCAGGCAGTCAGGTCCCTTTCTTCATCTGCCCAGGAGATGGGATGTGGGACCTGCACTGCAGAGATGACCTGCAGGTTGCCGGCCACCTCTGATGGTGTACTGAAAGTAAAATCTGAGTTTGCAAATACAGTCTCAGGCAAAGCTTTCAGGAACTCAAAGATGCCGGTTTCCTCCCACTGGTGTTCACCGAACGTTTCGTAATCCATGAACAGATTAACTGTTTCTTCATCCTTTCCGGTCTGATTTAACCAGGATACGTATTTTTCTGCCGTCAATGGATATTCTTCCCATCCCTTATTGGAGAAGCGGAAGGCAATATCATCACTCAGCTTGAAATTCTTAAGCAGCAGCTTTAATTTGGGATTAATTGCGTTGCAATACAGGTAATTCGGGCTCTTCCAGCCAAGTATATGTTTTGCCCCTTCTGTCAGCATGGCCTTGTAGCCCATGCGCGATACCATAGCACCAATATCATCGGAATAGATAAGCTCTGTATTTCTGAAAACTGTCGGGATCTGTCCAAAATGCTTCTCAATTTTTCCAACATGTTCTGCCACCTGGGATCTGAATTCATCTTCATCCTTCAGGGCCACCAAAGAATGGGCATTGGTCTCTGCAAGGAATTCCACACAACCTGTTTTTGCCAGTTTCCTGAAACTCTCCAGTACCTCCGGGGAATAGAGTTCCATCTGGTCGATGGCAATGCCTGAAATGGACATGGCAATTTTGAACTTCCCGTCAAATTTCCGGATCAGGTCAAGTAATATCTTGTTGGCCGGGAGGTAACATTTATCCGCCACCTTCCTGAGGATACTTTCATTGGAATAATCGTCATAATAATAATGTTCATTACCGATATCAAAAAAACGGTACCTCCTGAAACGGAAGGGTTGATGAACCTGGAAATACAGACAAATTGTTCTCATTATATCATGATTAATTTTTTACACTAAGTTTGTATAAACTTCCCTGACCTTCCTGGCCGAATTTTCCCATTTCAGATTATCCACTTCTTCTTTCCCATATTTCTTGAAGGTCATGGATAAAGCTTCATAATTCAGAATTCCATAGATGGCATCCGACATGGCATCTATATCCCAGAAATCGACCTTAATGGCATGTTTCAGGATCTCAGCAACGCCTGACTGATGGGATATAATGACCGGAACATTTGACTGCATCGCTTCCAGTGGAGAAATCCCAAAAGGTTCAGATACCGAAGGCATTACGTAAACGTCAGTCAGGGAGAACATCCTGTAAACATCATCCCCCCTCAGAAAACCTGTGAAGTGAAATTTATCCATGATCCGAAGGGAGGTCGCATGCCAGATCATCCTGATCATCATATCGCCACTGCCTGCCATCACGAAACGGACATTGTCCATTTTCTGCAGGACTTTTTTGGCCACCTCGATGAAGTATTCAGGTCCCTTTTGCATGGTTATCCTGCCCAGGAAAGTGACGATCTTCTCGTCGAAACCCTTCTTTACAATAATATTTTCCTGCTGAACCACAGGATCTACCGCATTATACACTGTCACAACCTTATCGGCAGCTATCCCGTAATTATGGATCACGGTATTCCGGGTCAGATTGCTGACCGTAATAACCTTATCGGCAGCTTCCATGCCCCTTTTTTCCATCTCATAAACCCCTGGATTCACATTCCCGCCACTCCGGTCAAAATCAGTAGCATGAACATGTACCACCAGTGGCTTGCCGGATACCTGTTTGGCCGCCATCCCGGCCGGGTAAGTAAGCCAGTCATGTGAATGGATGACATCAAAATCCTGGGCAGCTGCAATGTCAGTTGCTACAGCTGCATAATTGGCAATCTCCTGGTATAAATTCACGCCATATCCTCCTGTGAACTCTAACTTCCCGCTGAAACGCACATGAACAAACTGCTTCTTCCCGCTTTTATCCTGCTCCAGCAAATTAAAATATTCCTCCGGATCGGTATAAGGAATAATGTTTGAATTAACCTCCATGAACCTGATCTTTTTCATAAGATCCTGGTAATGGATATTCTGTTCACTAAGTACTATGTCGTTTGCACCGATAAGACGTAGTTTGGACTGATCCTCATCACCAAATGCCTTCGGTACTACGAACAGGATGTCCATATCATCAAAATATGATAATCCTTTGGTCAGGCCATAACAAGCCGTGCCGAGGCCACCAGATATGTGGGGAGGAAATTCCCAACCGAACATTAATACTCTCATATACTGGAGGATTTATTCATTTTCTGTACTGTAATTCTTGATCATCCTCCTGATGCGTAACAGGGCAGCGACGCTCCAGGCCTGGGAGATGGCACCCTTTCCTTTATGTGGAGGATCCCCGTCATAGATTTCGGAGACAGATCCAATCCCATTCATATTCATATCTTCTTCAAATCCGTAATACAATTTTTTTACGAGGGATAAGCCGGTTGTTTTGTGGATCTTCAGGTAGGTGGCACAGAAATGTTCAAGCAACCATGGCCAGACCGTTCCCTGATGATAAGCCTCATCCCTGAGCTCCTGTTTCCCCTCATAAATTCCCTTATATAAAGGATTCTTTGGTGAAAGGGTCCGTAATCCTTTGGGGGTCAACAATTCTCCCTCGACAACATCAAGTATTGATTTTTTCATCTCTGTACTGAGCGGGGAATGATCCATGGCAGCAGCAATGATCTGATTTGGCCTGACGGAGATATCCTGTACCCCATTTTTCACGCAATCAGCCAGGTAGCCACCTTCCTCATACCAGAATACAGGGGCAAATGATTCTTCGATCATGGCGGGTATATCCTTCCATTCATCAATGAATTTCTTCTCCCCTGTTTTTTCGGCCAGTTCCAGGGCAAAACGAATACTGTTATACCAGAGTGCCGATATCTCCACCGGGTTTCCATCCCGCTGGGTAACCGGACTGTCATATACCACCGCATCCATCCAGGTGAGTGCTTTAAATTCCTCGCCGGCATGGATCAGTCCATTCTCCTGCATATGGATATTGAAAAGGGTGCCTGCCCTGAAATGGTGGAGGATATGCTTGATATGTTTCCCGTATCTTTTCCACAGGTCATACTCAGGATTATATTTGTGAAATTGCTGCAATGCCCAGATGAACCAAAGGGGTGCATCGACTGAATTAAACGCTGGATCATCATCGGTACCCATATTCGGGAATAATCCATTTTTTAATCTTTTCACCATGGTATCGGCCACAGAGATGAAAGATTCCGGATCACGGATTGCGATGGTCAGTCCCGGTAAGGCGATAAAGGTGTCACGTCCCCATGTGCCGAACCACGGAAATCCTGCAACAACCTCCGTTTTACGATCTTGTCTTACAATGAATTGCTGTGCAGAATTTACCAGGCTATTATAGAAACTTGTGCGTGGGATTCGCTTGGACAACTCACTGGTGTACTTCCTCTTGAGACTTGCTGTAGCTGCTTCCCTGGTGCTTGCCGAGAAGATGATGGTCTCGCCCTCCTTCATTCCCAGTTCAAAATAGCCAGGCACGAACAGGTCTTCCTTGTATGCATATCCCCGTTCCATTTCCTGAGGGTATTCGATGTTATAATACCAATCCGGAACGTGCACATATTCAGGCTTCTTTGAGAATTGCATATACAGGCTCGGATAGCCTTCGTACAGCTTTGAGACCACGCCATTGGCTGTCTTTCTTACTTTCGTATTGGCATAGAGGTTTGACTTACTCAGGGTGTGTGCATTCCTGAAGGCAAGGAAGGGACGGAATCTCATCCTGATCGGCCCCTGGCTCTCCACCAGCTGATATTTCATAAGGATCTGCTGTTCCCTCTCCACCAGGAGACTTGTCCTGACCAGTACCACACTCCCAACACGGTATGTAGTGCGGGCAATGGTTTCCGCTTCGAAATCCCGAACATATTTATGCCCTTTCGGCACAAAATTATCCCCTTCATATTTATGGATCCCCAGGTTAAACTCCTGGTCTTTCTCAACAATGGTTGCATCCAGTGAGGATAGCAAAACATGTTTTTCTCCTTTGAACTGTTCCAGGGGACAAACCAGCAGGCCATGGTATTTCCTTGTATTGCATCCTACAATGGTCATACTGGCGTATGATCCGGCCCGGTTTGACCGGATGATTTCCCGGTTCAGGGAATACTCCAGGTTGATCAGCTGGCTTTTATCAAATTTTATATAGCTCATCGTATGTGTATGATTCTACAAAGCCCTATTATTCAACAAGTTAATAAATTGCTTTCGGATTATCAAAAAAAGCTAACAAATATCTGAAATTCATATTAATATAACAATGCCCGGACAGCCTTTTTAATAAATTTTTCGCTAATTTTTTTTCACGATGTGGATTTAGAAATATGTATCTTCGCAGGATTGGTGAAAAAGGCAAATTCATACGAGGCGGTAATCGGCCTGGAAGTCCATGCCCAGTTGAGTACAGAGAGTAAATTGTTTTGTTCTGACCCCAACCGGTTCGGCGCTGAACCCAATCAACATACATCGGTCATTTCGCTTGGACATCCGGGAAGTCTTCCCAGGCTCAATGGAAAGGTAGTTGAATATGCCATCAAGCTTGGATTAGCCACCCGGTCTAAGATCGCTCCTTCCCTGGCCTTTGCCCGCAAGAATTACTTTTATACCGACCTGCCCAAAGGATACCAGATCTCCCAGCATGAGGCTCCCATTTGCGAGGGCGGGTATATCCATATCCGTATGCCTTCCGGAAATAAAAAGATCCGTTTGATCCGTATCCATATTGAAGAAGATGCCGGGAAAAGCCTTCATGACCAGCAACCCGATGCCAGCCTGATAGACCTGAACAGGGCGGGGGTCCCCTTGCTTGAAATCGTATCTGAACCTGACCTTCGCAGTGGAGAGGAAGCACAGTCATACCTGGGGGAGGTCCGAAGGCTGGTCCGGCACCTGGACATCTGTGATGGCAATATGGAGGAAGGCAGCCTTAGATGTGATGCCAATGTATCGGTCAGAAAGAAAAGCGAGACTAAACTGGGTACCCGCACAGAGATCAAAAACCTTAACAGCATGTCGAATGTCAGGAAGGCAATCGAATATGAAATTAAAAGACAGATAGCATTACTCGATGAGGGAGGGAAGGTGGTCCAGCAAACCGTCAGTTATGATGACCAGAAAAATCTTACCTTCCCGTTGCGAAGCAAGGAAGAGGCAGAAGATTACCGGTATTTCCCGGAACCGGATTTAAATCCCATTATCATTGACAAAAAATGGGTATCAGAAATCCTGTCGGACTTGCCAGCACTTCCACAGGAGCTTTTCTTACGGTATACCACTGAATATCATTTATCAGAACAGGATGCTGGTGTCCTGGTTGAATCACCGGAGCAGGCTAGGTATTTTGAAGCACTTGTTGATCAGACAGGAGAACCAAAGACGGCTGCCAACTGGATACTGGGACCGGTTAAATCATGGTTGAATGAAAATCATACCCGGATGGATGATTTCCCCCTGTCACCTGAAAAACTGGCATCCCTGCTCGCTCTGGCCACTGAGGGCAAAGTCAGCTATACTGCCGCCCAACAGAAGATATTCCCTGAACTGATCCGGCAGCCGGATGCTAATCCCAAGGCACTGGCAAGACAGCTGGACCTCATCCAGGAATCAGGCACGGAGGCCATAATGAAACATGTCCATGCAGCGTTAGATAAATATCCTGAAAAAATCAGGGAATATCACAATGGAAAGAAAGGCCTGGTCGGATTATTTATGGGAGAAGTCATGAAATCCACCGGAGGCAAGGCGGATCCTTCACTGTCAAATAGAATGATCATGCAAGAATTGGATAAACGTAAAGAAGATTGAATAAAAACTTTTGGCTAACAGGTATTCTTGTCCTTCTACTATCCTGCAATGGTGAAAAAAGTACATTCAAAATCTCCGGTAACCTGGACAACGGGGAAGGAATGATGATTTATCTCAAGGAGATGACCAGCACTGAGATGATCCCTGTCGATTCCACCCTGATAAATGATGCTGGTGGCTTCGAACTGAATGGCACCCTCCCGGAAAACAGGTTCTATGCAATTCATACACAGCCGGAGAGCTTTATTTATATCCTGGCCGCTAAAGGTGATAAGATCACCATAGAGGGAGATGCCCAGGCATTGACCAGTACATATACTGTGTCCGGTTCAGAAGATTCCAGGCTGATCCGGGAGTTGACGGAGGAACAGAACAAGGTACTGGCCCGGATATATCAGCTGAACAGAATATTTACAGACAGTGTGCATAGTCCGGATTTATTGGAGATTAAAGTGGGACTAGATTCTGTATACGATGGTATTCTTGAGTCGCATCGTGAATATACCTTCGCATTCATCGAAGACAACCTGCACTCACAGGCCAGCCTTATGGCCCTGTACCAGCAGATTGGTCCCAGGCATTTCGTACTGGATCCTGAAAATGATTTTAAATATTTTTCCATGGTCGACTCATCCATGGGCATATTGTATCCCGAATCGGATGCTGTCCAGGATCTTCACCGGCAGGTAGATGAACTAAAACAGAAACAGCTGCTTGAATCAATGTCCGCTGCCCGGCTCGAGGCAGGATCATCGGTCCCGGAAATTGCCCTGCCCAATCCGGATGGTGATACCATCCTTCTCTCATCTCTCAGGGGCAGTTATGTTTTATTGGATTTCTGGGCCTCCTGGTGTCCACCCTGCCGCAGGGAAAATCCCAACCTGGTTAAGGTCTATGAGAAATACCATGACAAAGGATTCGAAATATACCAGGTTTCACTGGACAAGACCCGCGATGCCTGGTTGCTGGGCATTAAGGAAGACAAGCTTCACTGGACCCATGTCAGCGATCTGAAATACTGGAATTCCATTGTCGTCCCTGTATACAATATCCAGGGCATACCAATGAGTTACCTGCTTGACAGGAGAGGAAGGATCATTGCCCGGAATCTACGCGGCGACATATTAGAACAAGAACTGAAACAAATATTTAATCCCTGATAAATGAGAAGATTCTCCTGGCTATTGCCGCTTTTATTGCTACTGTCCTGTTCCCGGGGCGAAAAGGTTGAGATCACCGGCTTTATCGAAAACGCTGACAAAGGCATGATCTATCTTGATGAACAGGGAATTGGTGAGATCCGTCAGATTGATTCCGTCAGGCTGAAAAAGGATGGCAGTTTCAAACTGAAGGACAGGATTGAAAATCCGACTTTCTACAATCTGCATACAGGTAACCAGCAGATCATTCCCCTGCTGCTCACACCGGGTACCTCAGCGGAATTACAGGCTGATATGCAGGATTTTATAAATGGTTATGAGATTTATGGTTCGGAGGAATCACTATACATTCTGGAAATGAACAGAACACTCGCCGTGACAAAGCGGCAGGTAGATTCCATTCGAAAGGTCCTGCAGGAGAATCCTGATGCGGATGAAGAACTTACCCGGGAGCTGGCAACATCTTATGATGAAATTATTGAAGGTCAGCGACGATACAGCATACAATTCATCCTGGAGCATATTTCCTCCATGGCATCCATCTATGCACTGTATCAGAAAATTAACGATAATAACTTTGTTCTCAACGAGAACCGGGATATCCAGCTGGTCAAAATCACCGGCGAGTCCCTCGATACGATCTGGCCCGGCTCCGAGCATGTACAGGCACTGAAAAGGGATGCTGCCAACCTGGAAGAAAACCTCTATAGCCAGCGGTGGCGGCAAGTCGTAGAAACTGTTGAGTCTACGTTCCCGGAAATCAGGCTGCCTGACCCCAATGGCGATACCATAGCCCTGTCTTCCCTTAAAGGAAAAGTAATCCTACTTTCTTTCTGGGCATCCTGGGACCAGGCAAGCGTATCTCATAATATACCACTGAAAGGGATCTATAACGCTTATCATTCCAGGGGACTTGAAATTTACCAGGTTTCCTTTGACAATGAACGGGAAGCATGGGTTAATGCCATACAGTTCGACGAACTTCCCTGGGTCAATGTGAGTGAATTAAGTTATCCGGAATCCAGTGTGGCACATATTTTTAATCTCGAGGAACTGCCTGTTGTCTTTCTGATTGACAGGAAGGGCGAGATCGTAGGAAAGAACTTCAACCGGATAGACCTGGATCGCAATATACAGAGACTGTTGAACGAACCATCCTAAGCCTTGGCAACACAAAAGAAAATATTTTTTATCTCCGATCTCCACCTTGGCATGTACCCGCAGAAGGAAAGCATGGAAAGGGAAAAATTGGTCGTTAAGTGGCTCGATGAGGTATATGGCGAAGCATCGGAGATTTACCTTCTGGGGGATATTTTTGATTACTGGTTTGAGTATAAAAAAGTTGTGCCACGCGGATTTACCCGTTTCCTTGGTAAGATTGCCGAGATCACAGATGCAGGCGTCACTGTCAATCTGTTCACAGGCAATCATGACGTCTGGGTTTTTGACTACCTGCCACAGGAAATTGGCGTAAATGT
>SDBT01001561.1_pt1 | contig 40555 bp, 43 predicted proteins | sample 2277101 | NCBI WGS metagenome assembly SDBT01 (sample SAMN10404973, study PRJNA504765) | marine sediment metagenome | isolation source: marine sediment core GS10_PC15, 103 cmbsf | place: Arctic Ocean: Southern Knipovich Ridge | collected 2010 | reverse complement strand
AATTATTACTTGAGGTAGCCACTTATGCGAATGATCCACTGCGCTAAACTAGGCATTGACGCTGAAGGTTTAGATCACCCACCGTACCCCGGCGAACTCGGCCAACGTATTTTTGAATCGATCAGCAAACCCGCCTGGGACCAATGGCTGCAACATCAAACCATGCTGATCAATGAGTATCGCCTCAGTATGATGGATCCCAAAGCCCGCGAAATGCTGTCCACGGAAATGGAGCGCTTTTTATTCGGCGAAGGCAGCGACAAACCCGCCGGCTTTATTCCCCCAAAAGAATAAACCTATAAACTGGCACTGAATTTAATCGAACGCAGACTGATCACTTGACTCCACCGACAACAACCGCTTTAATACGCGCCTTGGCCAGATAGCTCAGTCGGTAGAGCAGAGGACTGAAAATCCTCGTGTCGCTGGTTCGATTCCAGCTCTGGCCATTTTCAGCTTAATCTTACGTGCACCTCGGGGCGATCACTACTCTCTCGCTCATGTCTAAAGTAACTTGAATGTGATTTACACCGCTATCCCACGCAATAGATTTGCCCTGTTTGCAGACCTTCGACACTTTTACTGTATGCCAAAGCGGCACGAGCAGCGGACACAGGCTGATATCCACGAAAATACGGCGCATACTTTTCCATGGCTTCTTCAATCACTGTAGGGCTAACACAATTGATGCGTAAACCGCGTGGTAATTCAAGTGCGGCGCTTTTGACAAAACCATCTAAACCGCCGTTGACCATGGCGGCGGAGCTACCATATAAAATAGGATCTCGATTTAAAATGCCGCTGGTTAAGGTAAAGCTGCCGTTATCGTTAAGATGTTCCCTGCCGGCTAATACGATATTGACTTGCCCCATCAGTTTGCTTTGTAAACCCATAGCGTACTCCTGCTCGCCCATTTCGCTCAACAAACCAAAATGCACTTTGCCGCTAGCCACAACCACAGCGTCAAGTTTTCCAAGACCTTGGTACATGTCTTGGATTGATTGCGCGTCAGTCATATCAACTTGAATATCACCGCGGCTGTGTGCCGCTAAAATCAACTCGTGCCGAGATTTTAATTCCTTAACGATTGCTTTGCCGATGGTGCCCGTGGCGCCGATAATTAAAATTTTCATATTACTCTCCAAAACCACTTTGTTTCGAGTATGGTAATATCGCTGACTATTTATATCAACCAAATGCGGTTTCGAAATGAGTATGAATCGCTGGCTGGGTTCCAATATTGCGAACATGAATATCATGTTATCATGGCAGCTGTTAATCTGGACCCATTCAAGGAATCCTATGCCAATTGCACGCTTTCGTGGCCCATCAGATATTAAGTATTATGTTAAACAGTGGATCCAAGAACATAGTGAGCAACTTGCTGGTAAGCATTGTATTGATCTGCCGGCGGGTGAAGGGGTCAGTTGTGAATTGCTCAAGCAAGCGGGGGCGAACGTATCTGCGTACGATTTATTTCCCGAGTTTTTTCAATGCCAAGACATGTCCTGCCAACAAGCCGATTTGAGCCAAACACTGCCGATTGATGGGGAAACCGCTGATTATGTCTTATGCCAAGAAGGCATAGAACATATTCCCGATCAATTGTTTTTGTTAAAAGAGTTTAATCGAATTTTAAAACCCGGCGGACGCTTGTTGCTAACAACCCCGAACTATTCCAATTTACTCAGCCGCACCAGCTACTTATTAGGCGAATCCGAAACGTTCAAACAAATGGCGCCAAATGAATTGGATTCAATTTGGCATAACAGCACCCAGCAGGAGCAGTTAAGCATCTACTACGGTCATATTTTCTTAATTGGATTCCAGAAGTTGCGTTTGCTGAGCAAAATCGCAGGTTTTCGGATCAAAACGATTATCCCAACCAGATGCTGTCGCACTGCATTGGCACTGTTTCCTCTGCAATACCCCTTCATCGTGCTTTCACAACTCAACAGCTACATCCGCATGCGTCGTCGTCATAAACAGACGCCTGACAACATTAAGCACGTGTATCGAGAGTTGTTGCGCTACGCTATCGATCCAAAAATCTTACTTTGCAAACATTTGTTTATTGAGTTTGAGAAAACATCGCAACCCGAAGAAGCCTTACATCCCTATTTTGAATTTACTGCAGCACCTGCTTAAACCTTAATTCCGCAGTCAAACGCTGGGGGGAATGGTTTAGAGTGTTTGCAGCAGGGTTTAGCTTGTTAAGGCGTTTGACGCAGCCTTGGGATGTGACTCTTTCAAAAAGTACACCAGTATAGCAGAAATTAGAATACCGATAGGTAGGATTGCTAAAGCCCATTCGTAATTGGAAGAGCTGTACATATGAAGATCCGCCAAAGCACTACTTTGCCTGTAATCTAGCATGTCGCCGACCAGTGGCTGAAATAACATGCCGCCTAACATCACAACCATGTTGGTGACAGCGATTGCCGTACCCGCTGCGCCAGAAGGTGAAATTTCCCGACCCACAGCAAACACGATGGCTTGTGCACTATACATAGAGCCTAATAGAAACATTAAGGCATAGACCGTGTTTTGCGATAAGTTGGGCATATAGATAATTGCCGTGCTAAACAGCGTTGCACCTAAGGCACCGATCAGCAAGGGTTTGCGGCGACTGCGAAGTTTGTCAGACAGCAAGCCTGCAATCGGAGCGAAAATAGTGAAGCCTAAAAATAACATGGTGTTACCAAATGCGGCATGCTCAGGCGTAAAATGTCTGGCTTGCTCCATGTATAAAATGCCCCATTGTTCAGCGAACACGGTGGTCGGTAAGTAAATCAGGCAGCCAATTAAACCTACAACCCACATTTGTCGGTTGCGTAAGATCATCCCCAATTCCTTCAGTAATTGCTTGGATGCAGTTTTGCCGGCTTGAGAATGTTTACGGTGTAAAGTCGGTTGCTTGTCACGCACCACAGCCCAAATCAATACGGCCAGAAAGATCCCGGCAATCGCTGCATAATCAACTGTGCTGACCCAACCAATTTTTCCAGACATATGGGTTAACAGGAGATCGCCCGTCATCGCGCCAACGGTGCCTAAAGCAGCCGCGAGACCTGCACACATAGCAAATAAATTACGTGGCAACCAAATGGTAGCGAGTTTCAACACGCCAACAAATGCAAAAGCGGAGCCAAACCCTACAATAAAACGCGCCACGCTGGCCACTGTCACAGAATCGGTTGAAGCAAAAAGATAGGTGCCAAATACACAAAGCAGGCAGGCCAATGAGAGCAAGATCCGTGGGCCGTAGCGGTCCATCATCAAGCCAACGGGTAACTGCATGGGCACATAAGCAAAATAATAAAACGCATTAATGTTACCTAAGGTGCCGGCGCGAATGGAGAAATGGTCCATCAATTCAGGGCTGATCACACTGGGTAAAATCCGCAGTAAGTATTCGTAGCTATAAAATAAAGCGCCTACCAAACAAATAATTATCGGCAGTACCAAGCTCATTGAGAGCGGCTGTTTTTGCTCTGCGGTTATCGTATCATCCATTGCAAAACCCATGTTACTCTACCTTCTTCATCGTGTTGATATCAGACATTTTTGCCGTCACTGGTGCTATGCGTGCAACGCCAGTGTCTTGTGCTGCTTTAGCAACAGCGGCTGAAACAACGCCACGTAGTCGCGGATCCATCGGTTTAGGGATGATGTACTCAGGACCAAACTGCAACTCAGTGACACCTTCGTATGCCACTAATACTTCAGCGGGTACAGGTTCATGAGTCAACGTTTGGATGGCATGCACCGCGGCGATTTGCATTTCTTCATTAATGCACGTCGCACGGACATCCAAAGCTCCGCGAAAGATATAGGGGAAACATAAAACATTGTTAACTTGATTAGGGTAGTCACTGCGACCGGTTGCCATGATTAAATCATCACGGGTTTGATGGGCGAGTTCAGGCAAGATTTCCGGTACAGGATTTGACAGCGCAAACACCACGGGCTTGGGCGCCATGCTAGCTAGCATGTCTGCCGTCAGTAAATTGGGACGCGCCACGCCGATGAAAACATCAGCACCTTCACAAACATCGGCTAAAGTACGTTTGTCAGTATCGTGTGCGAAAGCAAATTTATAGTGATTCAGATCCGGCCGGCCGGTATGAATAACCCCTTGGCTATCGACTAGAAATAGATTTTCTTTTTTGGCACCCATGGCGACCAACAATCGCATTGAGGCAATGCCGGCAGCGCCAGCGCCTAAGCAAACGATTTTACAGCTTGCTAAATCTTTGCCTTGTAATTCCAGAGCATTCAATAGACCAGCGCAAATGATGATGGCGGTGCCGTGTTGATCATCGTGAAAAACGGGGATATCAAGCTGTTCTTTTAAAGCATGCTCGATTTCAAAACATTCTGGTGCTTTGATGTCTTCTAAGTTAATGCCGCCGAAGGTCGGCGCGATGCGTTGTACTGTGTTGATGAAGGCGGCCGGGGTGTCGGCGTCGACTTCGATATCAAACACATCGATGTCAGCAAAACGCTTAAATAAAACGGCCTTCCCTTCCATAACCGGCTTGCTCGCCAGAGGGCCCACATTTCCTAACCCTAACACTGCCGTGCCGTTGGTAATAACCCCCACTAAATTACCTTTGCCCGTGTAACGGTAGACTAGCTCCGGAGATTCAGCGATATCAATAACCGGCTCAGCAACGCCTGGCGTATAGGCTAAGGAAAGGTCTTCCTGCGTCTCGGTAGGCTTTGAGATACTGATGCTGAGTTTGCCGGGCTTAGGTTCTGCGTGGTACTTAAGGGCTGCTTCTCGTAATTCCTCAGAGTTCAATTTTTGCTTCGTATTTGTAACCATAGCGGAACATCATACTCGAAAAGAGACAAAATTGATAGGCAGAATTACAAAAAAGGCGCTTGATGTAAGCGCCTTGGTATGATAGATGATTTATAACTTATTGATATTAAATACTATTTTTCTTCAGCCTTGGCTGCTTCTGGTTCATTTTTAGGCGCGCCATATTTGTTTTTGAACTTCTCAACTCGGCCCGCTGTATCCACGAGTTTTTGTTTACCCGTAAAAAATGGATGGCATTCAGAACACACTTCAATTTGCAATTCTTGACCTAGAGTTGAACGGGTTTCAAAAACACTACCGCAGCTGCAAGTCACTTTAATCGTTTTATATTCAGGATGAATTTCCGGATTCATACGTTCACCTCAAGCTTATCCAGTATAAAAAACTGGCAAAATTTGTTATAGAGCGGGCGATTATAATGATCTGCGCTGGAAAAATCAAATGGGCTGTTGACTTAATTAACTACCCTTCCAACAAACTCCTCAACATCCAGGCTTGTTTTTCGTGGTGATCCATTCTTTGCGTCAGCAAATCAGCGGTGGCTTCGTCTTTGGCATCATCAACTGCCGGAAAAATTTCACGTGCGGTACGTACGACGCTTTCATTAGCGTCGATCAATTGTTCGATCATCTCGCCAGCGGGGATCATTTTGGTTTCTTCTTTGATTGAAGTCAGTTCGCTGAACTGCTTATAGCTACCCGGCGCCGGGAAACCCAAAGCTCGGATGCGTTCAGCGATTTTATCCACCGCATTAGCGAGTTCTGTATATTGTTGCTCGAATAATGAGTGCAGGGAGGTAAATTGCATACCGGTTACATTCCAGTGGAAGTTATGGGTTTTTAGATACAAAGTGTAGGTATCGGCTAAAAGCCGCGATAATCCATCGGCAATTGATTTGCGGTCTTTTTCACTTAATCCAACATTAATACTCATGGTGTTCTCCTTAAGATGGTTTATATAAATAGTATAGCCTTACAGCGCTAACTCTGCCACCACCGGGGTATGATCCGAGGGGCGCTCCCAGACGCGCGGTTCTTTGTCGATATAACACTGACGACAATTTTTAGCGAGCGCCTGGCTTAGTAAGATCAAGTCGATGCGCAAGCCGTGATTACGGCGAAAGCCGCCGGCGCGATAATCCCACCAGGAGAATAAGCCGTCGGCTTGATCGAATAAGCGAAAGCTATCTTCCAGGCCAAGGGATTTGATGTCTTGCAGAGCTTGGCGCTCCTGTGGACTCACCAATACGTGGCCAACCCAAGTGGCGGGATCGTGAACATCGCGATCTTCTGGAGCAATGTTAAAATCGCCCATAATCGCTAAATCAGGATATTGTTGCAATTGCTCACGCACAAAATCGGTGAAGTGTTGTAGCCAAGTCAGTTTATAATTAAATTTGTCAGAACCGACAGATTGACCATTAGGAACGTAGACATTAATAACCCTTAGCGGCCCGACGCTTGCGGCGATCAAGCGACGCTGCGGATCCTCCCATTGAGGCATGTCAGTAACCACAGCTTCTAGCGGTTGCTTACTGATCAGTGCCACACCGTTATAAGTCTTTTGGCCGGCGAAGCTAACGTCATATCCTTCTTGTTTGAATTCATCTACTGGAAAATTCTCATCCGTCACTTTCAATTCTTGCAAACCCAGCACATCGACTTGCGAAGTTTGCAACCATTGCAACACGTGCGGCAGCCGAACTTTAATTGAATTAACATTCCAAGTCGCCAGCTTAAACATAGACAATCCACCTCACAGTTGATACATTTCCTTCGAGTATATTGTGTCGCATCCACCCTCATAAAGCAAAACAAAGGATTGTTATGGCAGAACCACGCACTTCGATACATGGGTTATGGTCTTCCCGATGGGCTTTTATTTTAGCTGCTACCGGCGCTGCCGTGGGGCTGGGTAACATCTGGAAATTTCCTTACATCGCAGGCCAAAACGGTGGCGGCGCTTTTGTTATCGTGTATTTGATATGCATTGCCTTTATCGGCCTACCCCTGCTGATGACTGAAATTATGATTGGACGCATGGGCCGGCAAAACCCTAGCAACAGTATGGGCACCTTGGCGGTGGAAGCGAATGTCAGCCGGCATTGGCACTGGGTGGGTTTGATCACCGTAATAACCGGCGCATTAATTTTATCGTATTACAGCGTCATCGCAGGTTGGGCGGTGGATTATGTATTCCAATCTGCTGCGGGCCACTTTACTGATGGCACCGTTGCGCACATCAATGGGCTGTTCACGAGCTTAATCTCTAGCCCAACGCGCTTATTGTTTTGGCATAGTTGTGTAATGGGTGCAACCATGGGTGTAGTCGCGTTTGGGGTAGAAAAAGGCTTAGAACGTGCGGTCAAATATTTATTTCCGACCATGCTGGTTTTGCTGTTGTTAATTGTTGCTTACTCGATTGATACCGGTTACTTCAGTCAGGGTGTAAACTTTTTATTTCACATGAATTTTCACGCCCTCAAACCCAGCTCAGTTTTGGTTGCTATGGGGCATGCATTTTTTACCTTATCTATCGCAACCGGCAGCATCATGATGTACGGCGCTTATTTACCCGCAGAAGCCTCTATTCCTAAGGCTGCTGCTTTTATTGTTATCGCTGATACTTTGGTGGCATTAGTTGCAGGCTTGGCGATCTTTCCCATTGTGTTTGCGCATGGTTTACAACCCGGGGCCGGGCCTGGATTGATTTTTAAATCACTGCCTATTGCGTTTGGGCACATGCCATTTGGTGAAGTGTTTGCGACTATCTTTTTTGTGATGTTAGTCTTTGCAGCTTTTACGTCAGCCATTTCCCTGCTAGAGCCGAGCGTTGCATGGTTAATTGAAAATATGCACATGACACGGTTCAAAGCGACAGGTATTGCGGGTGGCATCATTTGGTTTGTCGGCTTGGGAACCGTATTCTCATTTAACATAGGCGATAAAATTACTTTCTTGGGTAAAAACTTTTTTGACAGTTTAGATTACCTAACCGCCAACATCATGTTGCCCTTATCCGGTTTATTGATTGCCTTATTTGCCGCCTGGCGGTTGAAAAAAGCTACCACCCTCAATGAGTTGAATTTCAAAAATGGAATTTATTATAAGAGCTGGCGTATTGTGCTAGGGGTGGTAGCACCCATTGGTATCAGCCTGGTGTTTCTAGGGGCTATTGGATTGTTATAACTGCATTCAGGTTACTGGCGCGCTCAATGGTAGTGATGGTGTGGGCGCCGGCTTCAGCGATTTAGCTGGAATTTTATGGAGGTGCGCGACGGTGCGGTGCATAAAAAAATGCACTTGCGGGCTTTTGCCAAGTACTTTTCCATGAGCATCCACAATCTCTGCCTCTAGTGTATGCGTGCCACGATTAACATGATATAAAGTGAATTCCGTTGTAGTTCGCGGTTTACCCATTACGACCCCATTCAATTTAATTTGAATTTGATGTCCGGCGTCAACATTTAACGACGGATCAAGCACAAGGTTGATCGGGACCATGCCTTGGTTATCACGAAATGTTTGGCCATTTTTGGGTTGTGCGATCTTGATTGAGCTGTACCCTTGCTGCTTAGGCTTAGTTTTAGCTTTGCGTTTTGAGTGTTCAAAGCTAGGCGCTTCAATGGGTTGGTACGTTTGGATTGGCATTAACTTAACTTTGCTCGCACCCGGCGTTGGCTTATCCGTGAAATGAGAATTGCCGTTTTTATCAACCCATTTATAAATTGTAGCCATAGAAAGACAAGGCCACACGCAAACACAAAAGATAAAACTAGCTAACGTCCTTTTCAGCAACATATTTAACCTTAACTACTGTAGTATAAATCAAATTCGACGGGATGCGTGGTCATACGAATGCGTTGGATATCTGCTTGTTTCAACTTAACGTAGGCATCTAACATATCATGCGTGAACACATCACCCTGCAACAAGAATTCGCGATCACGGTTTAAATGATCAACCGCTTGCTCCAGCGAAGAACACACGGTGGGTACATCAACTAATTCTTCGGGTGGCAGATCGTAGAGATCTTTTTCCATCGGATCACCCGGATGAATTTTATTTTTAATGCCGTCGATACCTGCCAACATCATCGCAGAAAACGCGAAGTAGGGATTGGCCACTGCATCCGGAAATCGCACTTCAATTCGGCGCGCTTTAGGACTGGACACATGCGGTATACGCACTGCAGCAGAACGGTTACGTGATGAATAAGCTAATAGCACCGGCGCTTCAAACCCGGGGACTAAGCGTTTGTAACTGTTCGTCGCAGGATTGGTAAACAGATTTAAAGCTCTAGCATGCTTAATGATACCGCCAATATAATACAAAGCAGTTTCGGACAAGCCCGCATATTTATCGCCAGCAAAAACATTTTGCCCATCTTTAGATAGAGATTGATGGCAATGCATACCACTTCCGTTGTCGCCCACTAACGGCTTGGGCATAAAGGTTGCCGTTTTGCCATAGGCATGCGCGACGTTGTGCACAACGTATTTATAAATTTGTAATTCATCCGCTTTGCGCACCAAGCTATTAAATTTGGTGGCAATTTCATTTTGGTTACTGGTAGCCACTTCATGGTGATGCGCTTCGGTTTGCACACCCATTTCTTCTAACACTAAACACATTTCACTACGGATATCTTGTGCGGAATCAACCGGGGGCACAGGGAAGTATCCACCTTTAACGCCAGGCCGGTGACCTATGTTTCCGCCTTCAATAGCGGTGCCAGAGTTCCATGCTGCTTCTTCTGAGTCGACACGATAAAACGCGCCTTTCATGCTAATATCCCAACGCACATCATCGAATAAAAAGAATTCCGGTTCAGGGCCAAAATAGGCAACATCTGCAATACCAGTCGATTTTAAATATTCTTCAGCACGTTTTGCAGCAGAGCGTGGGTCACGTTCATAACCCAACATGGTGCTAGGGTCCACAACATCGCAACGAATATTTAAAGTCTTGGTATCACAAAACGGATCTAAAACGACAGTACTCAGATCCGGCAGTAACACCAAATCAGATTGATGTATCTTCTGCCAACCACCGATAGAAGAACCATCAAACATTTTACCTGCTTCAAAGAAGTCCGCATCAACAGCACTAACCGGAACTGTAACATGTTGTTCTTTACCGAGTGAATCGGTAAAGCGTAGATCGATCATTTGAATTTCTTTCTCAGAAATCATTTTTAAGGTTGCTTCAATGCCAGACATTTTTGCGCCTCGTAAGTTAGCTGTAAGAGTGAGTCAAGACCGCGATTTTAACGGATTTTTGCGGGATATTACAATGATTTTCCTGGCTCCCGACCTGTGCATTTTACATTCACACAAAAATACTGTATAATACTTATCTTTAAGTATAACCAATCCAGAGGTGGCGGATGTTACATCGATTTTTGATGAAAAAAGGCCTTATTGCCTTCCTATTTATGATTCTCGTTTTTGTAATTTTAACCCACCAAACACAAGCCTCGAATCAACCTTGGGACGGCAATGTGGATACCAAGTTAGCCGCCTTAGAATTCAAAGCACCGGGTTTACCCAGCAAAGTATTGCGTATGGCATTGCTCGCATATAGCCGTGTTAACGAGAAAGGTTTAGCACATAAGCCCTATCTAACGGTCATAGATTACCGCATTCCCTCTAATAAAAAACGCATGTGGATCTTCAATTTAAACAGTAATCGCTTGCTGTATCACACCTTTGTGGCCCACGGCAAAGGCAGTGGAGAATTGAATGCAACTCAATTTTCCAACGAACCCGGTAGTCGAGAAACCAGTTTAGGTGTGTTTGTCACTGAAGATACGTATGATGGCCACAATGGATTATCACTGCATTTAAACGGTTTAGAAAAAGGCTTTAATAGCAACGCCGAACGACGTATGATCGTCGTCCATGGGGCTCCCTACGTTGGTAAAGATGTGATTGCAACTTACCATCGCAGTGGTCTCAGCTGGGGTTGTCCAGCCGTACCAGAGAACTTAGCGCGACCAATCATCAACACGATTAAACGCGGTTCGGTAATATTTTCGTATTATCCTGATAATAATTGGTTACGGCATTCAGCTTATCTAACTTAAACGAGTCAGGGGAAGGTTCTACAATGAAAAAAATAATTGGGCTTATCTTATGTTTAAGCGTTGGTTTATTCGGTTTTGCCAGTTACAGTTTTGCATTTCCCGGCAGTTACAAAGCCAGTTGTAATAGCTGCCAATTATTTGGTGGTAAGCTACGGTGTTGGTGTAAACGCCGTGACGGCAGTCGCCGCTACTCTAAACTCAAACATGCACGCTCGTGCAGTTTTATTAAAAATTTAAATGGCCATTTAACGTGTACCGGTGATTGGCAGTGGCGTAATTTACCGGCGGGCAGTTATGAACAAACCTGTCGCGGCTGTAACTTCAATGGTTACCGTTTGTCATGTCAATGCCAAGCCCGTGATGGCATACAACGGTTACATTCCACCTTAATGAATGTACATACGTGTCGCCCAGGCACAATACGTAATCGCAACGGTGACTTGCGTTGTCGGCGCCGTTCATCACGTTCATTACCATTTGGTTCGTATCAACAAAGTTGTACCAATTGCTACTCTGATGGAAATAATTTAGCGTGCCTATGCCGCAGGCGTAACAACAAATGGCGTTTTACCCTGTTAAGTGGTGTTAGCCAATGCTGGCGGGTTCGTAACAGAAATGGTCGCTTACACTGTATCTATCGTTAACGTTTAGCGAAACACTAAACGTATAGTACTGATAGCAGGATGTTGGATCAGCGCGTCGTAATAGGCTTTGCTGATCCCATCTTGCTGACTCAAGTGAGTTGGCAAGCTGATTTCAACTTCTACTTGATCAGCCAAATAATGCAAAATAATTTCTTCAATTTGTCCACCACCGGGCAAACTCACAGCGACTTGATGAATGTATCCATCTAACTCTTCACGCGTTGGCAACACCTTTTCAGCATCAACAATTTCGTCATCTTCCGGATCAATATGCACAGTGACATCTGCTATATGTTGATGCTGACTTTGTAACGTTTGGCGTACGCTGCGCGCAATAAAATGCCCTTCAGAAACAGACAAACGCGGCGCGACTAGCACATGCACATCTAAAAATATTTCACTGCCCATTGAGCGTGTGCGCAATTGATGAAGTGCAAAGACACCTGGCACATGCTGAATTGTATTCTCAAAAGCTGTTAACAATTCAGGCTCAACACCTGTATCAACTAACTCGCGCACGCTAGACCAACCTAATTGCCAACCCATGCGAATAATCATCACCCCAACTATCATCGCAGCGATGGCATCAAACACCACCCAACCAAACAAAGTCATCGCCACACCAATCAACACAATCAAAGATGAAGCGGCATCACTGCGGTGGTGCCACGCATTAGCAATTAATAAATTGGATTTGATTTCTCGCCCAACTTTTCGCGTTGCATGAAATAAAATTTCATTGGCTAGAATAGATAGAGCTGCCACGATTAACACTACCAGCGTGGGAAGTTGAACACTTGGATGGAGAAACTCTCGCACCGATTCATACACGATGCCTGCACCCGTTAAAATCAATAACAAAGCCAGTAATAATGTTGCTGCAGTTTCAATGCGCTGATGACCATACGGGTGGTCACTGTCGGCACCTCGGCTACCAAAATGGGTTGCAAAAATCACTAGCACATCCGTGAGCAAATCGGAGAAAGAGTGAATGCCGTCAGCAACCAAGGCTTGTGAATGCCCCAACCAGCCAAACACAACTTTAATAATGGCTAAGACAAAATTATTGATGGCACCGATCAGATTAATAGTCTGTGCGCGTCGAGAACGTGATTTCGCATCCATTGCGTTATGCATTTGAGCCTATTTTTATAGTTACAGTAATAGTTTGTTGATGCTCTTGAATGCCCAGAATAACATGTCCATACATTTGAGCCCAACTCGGAATATCCTGTTTCACACCTGGATCGGTCGCCAAGACTTTAAGGATGTCGCCTGGTTGGCACAGCTTAGCTTTGTCTTGCGCTTTAATCACTGGCATGGGACACAATAAGCGCCTCGCATCTAATTCATACTCACTCATAAGTACCACTCCTTGGGCAATGCATCCGCGGGCAACGGCTTAATCTCGATGGTGCGAGACTCAGCATCTACAGGGTGGATAGATATCTTTACCAACGGTTCCAATTTACCATCACTAAAGCGCGCGGCAATTCGTGCGGCAAGCGTAATATCGTCGTCATTCGGCTCACCATCAATAAACACTAATGGGCCGGTAAAGTCTTGGATCCGCATATGCAAAAATTGGTGGCGGTACCCTTCCAAAAAATTATTTTCACCTTCTTCGCGCCCGATGATCATTTTCATACGTTGATTCGGTCTCAAATGACGACCGACTTTTAATATGATGATGTCATCTAAGTTATAACGTTTATCACCACGTGCTTTCCACAGATCGGTTAAGCGGCTAGAGTAATTCGGATCCGTTAGCACACAACACCCACCGGCAGGTTGAGCATAGTCATTAAACTTAAATTGCTCTGCCAAAGACATTTGCATTTTACGGCTACGGCCCGTAATACTCAGCAATTTTTCGCGATCGACCCAGCCTTCTCGCTCTGGCAGAGTCGGGGGTAAATTCAATGCGCACAATGGTCTTAGTAAGCGGTCTTGTGCACCCGACCGTTTGGCAATGATCGGCATAGTCTCTTTGCGTTGTGATTTTGGCCGCTGGCCGATCACTTCACCGGTAGCAATAAAATCAAATCCATTCTCATGCATCCAATGCCAAGCTTTGCGTACCATGAAGATTTTGCAATCCAAACACGGATTCAAGTTAGCGCCGTAGCCATATTGTGGATTCGTTAACACCGACTGATATTCCTCAACAATATCGACGATATGCAATTTAATCCCTAACTGCTCAGCTGCCCATAAAGCGTCATTACGCTTTACCTTGCCATGTTTTTGTTTTCGAATCGCAGAAGTGTGACCTGAGTGACAAAAACCCGTATAAAAATTCAAAGCTTCAACATGCACACCTTGATCGAGCAACAGCTTGGCTGCCAACATAGAGTCTAGCCCACCCGAGAGCAGGACCACCGCTTTAATTGATTTACTCATTACTTGCTACCGAGGACACTTACGTTGATAATAATGCCCGATTATATCATGAAGAAACAGTATCATGCTTACATTAAATGCTTTAACGATTGCCCGCGGCGCTAAAACCTTAATTGAAGATATCGACTTAGCTCTCTACCCGCGGCAAACAATCGGCTTGATCGGGAGTAATGGTTGCGGTAAAACCAGCCTTTTTTCAGCCATCTTGGGTGACTTAGAAACAAGTGCCGATGAAATTAATGTCAGCAAAGGGTTGCGCATTGTCTGTCTGGAGCAAGAAATCACTGCGCTTGAGCTATCGGCATTAGACTATGTGCTCTCTGGCGATGCCGTGCTCTTTAAAGTATTACAACAATTACAGCAGGCTCAAGACGCTGAAGATTATGATACGGCTGCACAATGCCATACCGAGTTGCATGAACTTAATGGGTATAGCGCAGAGGCCAGAGCCGCAAAAATCCTTCGTGGCTTGGGCTTTGAGCAATCACAACTGCAGTTAACCGTACAAAGTTTTTCGGGCGGTTGGCGCATGCGACTCAATTTGGCAAAAAGCTTATTTACGCCAAGTGATCTATTACTCCTGGATGAACCCACCAACCACCTAGATATGGAAGCCATTATTTGGCTGGAAATCTTTTTAAAACGTTATCCCGGCGGAATTATTTTAGTATCGCATGATCAGGATTTTCTGGATCATACCGTCACCCACATCGCCCATATTGAGCGTAAACGCTTGAAATTATACGCGGGCGATTACTCCGCTTTCGAAACTCAGCGCGCCGAATTTATTGCGCAGCACAATGCACAACACCGTAAACAGCAAGCACATATCGCTCACTTGAGTAAATTCGTTGAACGCTTCCGCGCTAAGGCATCGAAAGCAAAACAAGCTCAAAGCCGGGTGAAAGCGCTTGAGAAAATGCAAGTGCTGAGCGCATTTTATGAAACCTCACCGTTTAAATTTCATTTTTTAAAACCCGCGCCCATGCCCAGCCCAATGATCAGTATTCAAAACCTTGACTTAGGTTACCCTGATCATAGGGTTATCAAACGTGCCAACATCACTATCCGCGCCGGTCAGCGTATTGGGATTTTAGGGATTAATGGCGCCGGTAAAAGCACCTTAATAAAAAGTCTGTGCGGCGAAATCCCACCGCTAAACGGTGAAATTGAACGACCTTCGAAACTCGTGATTGGCTATTTTGCCCAGCACCAAGTGGATCATTTACCACTGGATACCTGCGCTCTCAATCTGTTAATGGATATGGATAAGACCAAAACCGAAAAACAATTAATGAGTTATTTAGGCAGCTTTGACTTCGACCGTGCCCAAGCATTAGCTCCACTAAAACACTTCTCCGGCGGTGAAAAATCTCGCGTTGCACTAGCCATGATTATTTGGCAAAAGCCTAATTTACTCTTACTGGATGAACCCACTAACCATTTAGATCTAGAAATCCGGCAATCACTCACCTTAGCCCTACAACAATATGAAGGCGCCATGTTGCTGATCTCACACGATCGACACTTAATGCGAACATTAGTTGATGAACTCTATGTCATTGATGATGGCCAACTCGAAGCCTTCGACGGCACCGTTGAAGATTACCAAGAAATTTATTCTTAAGGTTAAGTCTTAAAAGCGCAGTTAAACTCTAGCATATTGTTCACCTTCTGCAATCCAACGCCTAATTAAAGGATCAACAATGCCGGGATGATGTTCAAGGATTTGCTGTGCGGCCTGGCGCACCGGCTTTAACAGAGCTCGATCGCGGATCAAATCGGCGACGCGTAAATGGGCTAAGCCGGTTTGACGTGTACCTAGGAGTTCACCGGGACCGCGCAGTTGTAAATCTTTCTGAGCGATGGCGAAGCCATCTGACTGTTCACGCATCACTTCTATTCGGGATTTGGCGTGATATGACAGGGGAGTTTGATAGAGCAACACGCAAAAACTTTCAACAGCGCCACGACCAACACGGCCACGTAGTTGGTGTAGTTGCGATAAGCCTAAGCGTTCTGCATTTTCGATGATCATTAGACTAGCATTGGGAACGTCGACACCGACTTCGATAACGGTAGTGGCAACTAAGCAATGGTACTCTCCAGCTTTGAAAGCTTGCATAATTTTATGTTTTTCGGTGGGCTTTAAGCGACCGTGGATTAAGCCGATATTGAATTCAGGTAACAGTTCAGTTAAATCAGCTGCGGACTCTTGTGCGGCTTGGCATTGTAAGACTTCAGAGGTTTCGATTAAGGTGCACACCCAATACGCTTGACGGCCTTCACGACAGGCAGCGCGGATCCGTTCGATCACCTGGTCGCGTTTTGTATTGGGCAGAGCCGCTGTTTTTATCGGCGTACGACCTGGGGGTAATTCATCGATAACAGAAACATCTAAATCAGCATACGCCGTCATCGCCAGTGTGCGCGGGATGGGCGTAGCCGTCATCACCAATTGATGCGGACACAGTGAATCACTCATGCCTTTGGCACGCAATGCATAACGCTGCTCTACTCCAAAGCGATGTTGCTCATCGATAATCACCAAGGCTAAACAATTAAACTCCACCTTTTTTTGAAATAGAGCATGCGTTCCAATGATGATATTAGCACCGCCTGATTCAATCGCCGCTAACATATCTCGCCGAACTGCCGCTGGCATTTTTGAGGTTAACCAAGCAACACTTAAGCCCAAGGGTTCAAACCATTCAACAAATTTTTGATAATGCTGTTCGGCTAACAATTCGGTCGGCGCCATTAACGCCACTTGAAAACCTGCGCCGATGGCTTGCAAAGCAGATAATGCAGCTACAATGGTTTTACCTGAGCCGACATCACCTTGCACCAAACGCAGCATCGGGATGGGCTTAACCAAATCACTAGAAATTTCCTGCAAGACACGCTCTTGCGCTCCTGTGAGCACGAACGGCAATTGCTTTAATAAAGCGTCAGCTAATTCAGGTTGTGCAGACAAACTCGGCGCAGCTTGCTGTTGCACTTGCTGACGTAAACGCCGCAAGCATAATTGGTGGGCGAGTAATTCTTCAAATGCTAAGCGTTGTTGCGCTGGGTGCGTGCCTGCAAGTAATAAGTCCATGGGCGCGTCGGGTGGCGGGCGATGAATAAGCTGTAACGCTGCGCCCAAATCATAGCTTTGTAGTGATTGTAGAATCTCTGCCGGCAAATACTCATCGAGCACACCCCCTTGGGCGAGCACAGTTAACGCTTGCGTAGTCAATTGTCGGATCCGCGTTTGTTGTAAGCCTTGTGTAGTAGGATAAATCGGCGTTAACGTTTCTTCGACTGGCATCAGCTGATCCGGATCCACCACTCGATATTCCGGATGCACCATCTCTTTACCCGTCGATCCATGACGGACTTCACCAAAGCAACGCAACCTCACCCCTGCTTGTAAAGCATTTTGCTGCGATTTATTAAAATAAAATAAGCGCATGGAAATCGCACCCGATGCATCGCGCAAGCGCAACACCAAGCTACGGCGTTTACCAAATTTAACTTGGGCTGATTCGACTGTGGCTTCAATTACCACATAGTCACCAAAGCGCACATTACCAATTGGGGTTAAGCGGGTGCGATCTAAATACCGAAACGGCAAATGAAATAATAAATCTTGCAGTGTGTGTATACCGCACGTTGCTAACCGTTTTGAAAGTTGAGGGCCGATGCCTTTTAATTGCGAACAAGGACGTTGGCCAAGCGGCTCACCACTCATAACTCAAACGCTTTAGTCCGTTGTACGCGACTCACCATTCGCAACACTTTTAAGCGCCGTATCACGCGAGCCAAGTGATTACGATCGCGTACGTTTATCGTAAAATGCACCAAGTGGTGGTGACCATCGCGAGTGTCTACTGAGATATTATCAATATTCGCTTCTGCATCGGAAATAGCGCTGGCCATTAATGCTAACACCCCACGCTGGTTAAATACTTCAATGATGATATCAACTAAAAAGTCACCTTCAACTTCTTCTTCCCACTGCATATTCACCAAGCGATCTGGACGCTCGCGTAAATGCGACACTTGTGGGCAGGGTTCTTGATGCACCATGATGCCGCTGCCAGGTTGCAACACGCCAACGATCGTATCGCCAGGAATAGGTCGGCAGCAGTCAGCAAAGCTTATCACCAAACCTTCGGTGCCTTTGATCACTAAAGGATATTTTGATTTATCAAGCGGGGGATGTGATTCGTCATCTTCTTCAGCAGGTTTTGCCAGTACTTGTCTGGCCACCACTTGCGCGAGCAAGTTACCGAAACCGATGGCTTCACACAAATCATCGAAGCTGGAGAATTGATGCCGTTGTAATAACGGCTCAAAGGCTGCATCGTTTAACTTGCCCATGTCTTCATCAAGATCATTAAACGCTTGTATCAATAAGCGTTTACCAAAGGTAACCGATTCAGAATATCGTTTGGTTTTTAAGAAGTGGCGAATGTTACTACGCGCTTTACCGGTTACCACAAAGTTCAACCAAGCCGGATTCGGGAATGCGCCAGGGGCAGTGATGATTTCAACTTTTTGGCCATTCACTAAGGGTAAACTTAGCGGTGCCAAACGGCGGTCAACTCGTGCCGCAACACAACTGTTGCCAATATCAGAATGCACCATGTAAGCAAAATCAACTGGCGTTGCGCCGCGCGGTAATTCCATGATGTCACCTTCCGGGGTAAACACATACACTTCATCGGGAAATAAATCGATTTTAACGGATTCGATAAATTCCAAAGAGCTGCCGGTGCTTTGCTGCATTTCCAATAAGCTTTTGATCCAGGCGCGGGCTCGTAATTGTTGTTCATCTTCATCGAGTTCAGAGGTTTTATAGATCCAGTGCGACGCAATACCATTTTCAGCAAGTTTTTCCATATCTTCGGTGCGGATCTGCACTTCAATTGGAACGCCATACGGGCCAAATAATGCGGTATGTAATGATTGATAGCCATTGGCTTTGGGAATGGCAATATAATCTTTAAAGTGTTCTGGCACGGGTTTGTAAACGCGGTGCACGGCCCCTAACACACGGTAACAGGTATCGATGTGGTCGATGATGATCCGAAAGCCATACACATCCATAATCTCAGCAAAGCTGCCAGTTTTATTTCGCATTTTTTTATAAATGCTATATAAATGCTTTGTCCGGCCGAATAAAGTAATGGCTTCTATGCCGCTGTCACGCAATGCTTTCGTTAACGTGGCCTCAATTTCGTTGAGAATTTCTTTACGGTTACCGCGCGCTTTACGCACTGCATTTTCAACGATCCGAGCTCGCATTGGGTAACGTGCTTTAAACCCTAAATCTTCTAATTCAACATACAAAGCGTGCATGCCTAAGCGATTGGCAATAGGCGCATAAATTTCTAGCGTTTCTAAGCCAATGCGGCGGCGTTTTTCAGCGGACACTGCGCCGATGGTTCGCATATTATGAAGTCGATCTGCAAGTTTGACTAAGATCACACGGATATCGCGCACCATGGCCAATACCATTTTGCGAAAGTTTTCAGCCTGCGCTTCGGCGCGATTAGAAAATTCGATTTGCGTTAATTTACTCACGCCGTCGACCAGCTCGGCCACTTCATCACCAAAGCGATCTGCCAATTCTTGTTTGCTGATTTTGGTATCTTCGAGCACATCATGTAACAAGGTTGCCATGATGGTTTGCTGATCCATACGCATATCTGCCAAGATCATGGCAGCAGCGACGGGATGGGTGATGTACGGCTTACCCGACATGCGAGTCTGACCCTCATGCGCGTCATACGCAAAAAGATAGGCTTCCCGAATTATGTCTATTTGTTGAGGTTCGAGATAGCGCGCTAAGGCTTGTTCAAGTTGATCAAAATGACCCACGCATAATCCCTTATAAGTAAGCTGCTATTCAGGCAGATCCAGATCCATAGCCAATAAATCAATTTCTGGCTTGGGCTTAGCGGTCAGGTAGCTGCTATCGATATGACCTTCTGCAATTTCGCGCAGGGCAACTACGGTGGGTTTGTCATTTTCCCAATCCACTGTTGGATCTGCGCCTTTAATCGCCAATTCGCGCGCACGCTTGGACGCCAACATCACTAATTCAAAGCGGTTTTCTACATTATCTAAACAATCTTCTACGGTAATACGAGCCATGGTCGCCTACTCCTCAAGGTAAAGGTGTGATTTTAACCTAAAATGAGGGGGTTGGATAGACCCTTGGGGTATAGGGTGGTCCCAAGCACGCTTGGGACGATTTGATTTACTGTCGGGAGGGCGGGAAGGCATCTAGGCCAATAATTCTTTTAGTAGATTGGCTTGTTTGATTTGTTGGCGAGACAGGCGTAGGCGTTCGGCTAGGAGGATGGTTTGGAGTTGGTTTAAGGCGTGGGAGAATTCGTCGTTTACGAGTAGGTAATCGAACTCGGCGTTGTGGGACATTTCGGCTTGGGCTTTGGCCATGCGGTTTGCTATCACCTCTGCATTATCTTGGCCTCGATCATGTAGACGTTGTTGCAATGCAGCTAAGGACGGCGGCAAAATGAAAATCGAGCAGGCTTTTGCGTAGCGTTGGCGGATTTGCTGGGCGCCTTGCCAATCGATTTCTAAGATGACGTCAGTGCCGGCAGTGACTTGTTGTTTGACCCACTCTTTGGACGTACCGTAGCGATGACCAAATACATCGGCATATTCTAAAAAATGTTGTTGTTCAATCATGTTATCAAATGCGGCATCGTCAACAAAAAAATAATTTTCACCCTCCACTTCACCAGGACGCATTGGGCGGGTAGTGTGTGAGATGGAGACTTGAACATCATCGGTTATCGCCAACAATTGTTTTACCAAACTGGTTTTCCCAGCGCCTGAGGGGGCTGCGATAATAAATAAATTACCAAGTGTGGTCATGGGTTTTCCTTGCGATTATTCGATGTTTTGCACTTGTTCGCGCATTTGTTCGATTAAGACTTTTAATTCCACGCTGGTGTGGGTGATGTCAGCTTGCGTGGCTTTCGAGGCGAGAGTATTAGCTTCGCGATTTAATTCTTGCATTAAAAAATCTAAGCGCCGGCCCATGGGTTCGCTTTTTTTGAGGCAATCGCTAACGGCCACTAAATGGGTCTGCAGGCGATCTAACTCTTCTGCTACATCGATTTTTTGTGCCCAAATCACCAGTTCTTGTTCCAAGCGTTCAGGATTGGCTTCGATCTCCAACTTGGCAAAGCGTTCTAGCATTTTGTCGCGCTGAACTTGTAACAGCTTTGGGGTTTCGCGCTTTAACTCAGCGACGTGTTGTTCAATACCGTGTAAGCGTTCACAAATTAAATCCGCCAAGGCTTTGCCTTCGGTTTCGCGCATACTCACCATTTTTTGTAAAGCAGCCTCAAAACTAGCGGTTAATTCATCTTTGCAACTAGCGATGGGATCGCTTGCGATATCCACTACTCCGGGCCAACGCATTAATTCATTGGTCCGCAGTTCGCTGGCTTGACCCGTCAGTGCTGCGACTTGTTGACCACCTGCAATCAGCGCTTGAATTAGAGGTTGATTGATTTTGGCATCCACATCAATTGCGATACCGGTTTGAAACTGCAGGCTGACTTCCAACTTGCCACGCTGCAGGTATTTTTTCACTAAGGGCCGGCATTCAAATTCCATTGGTCGCAAGGCTTCTGGCAGGCGCCAACTCTGATCCAAATAACGGTGATTGACCGAGCGTAATTCCCAAATCGCCGTGCCCCACTCACCTTGAGCCGCCTGGCGGGCGAATGCTGTCATACTTTTAATCATATTTTGCTCACTTTGCTTGGCATATTACCGTTTTCGCGCTATAATAGCGGCTTCCATTGTTTAATTTAAGAGGTTTCTATGCGCCCCAGCAATAGAGAAGCACATCAATTGCGTGATATTAACATCACTCGCCAATATACCCAACATGCAGAGGGTTCGGTGTTGGTGGAGTTTGGTAATACCCGCGTATTGTGCACTGCCAGCGTAGTCGATGGGACCCCGCGCTTTTTGAAAGGCAAAGGTCAAGGCTGGCTAACCGCTGAATATGGCATGCTGCCGCGCTCCACACACACGCGTACGAATCGCGAAGCCGCCCGCGGTAAACAAACCGGGCGCACCCAAGAAATCCAACGCTTGATCGGGCGCTCACTGCGCACCGCAGTGGACTTAACTAAACTCGGCGAACGCACTATCACGCTAGATTGCGACGTATTACAAGCGGACGGTGGCACCCGCACCGCCGCCATCACCGGCGCCTGCGTAGCGCTGGCTGATGCCATCTTATTCATGAAAAGCCACAATTTAATTAAAAGCAACCCTTTGCGTTTTTTACTGGCCGCTGTCTCGGTCGGCATTTACCAAGACCAAACGGTACTCGATTTAGATTACGCCGAAGACTCGAATGCTGAAACCGACATGAATGTCGTCATGAATGAACATGGCGAATTCATTGAAGTTCAAGGCACGGCAGAAGGTGAAACCTTCAAGCGTGAGGAGTTGAACGCCTTATTAGATATCGCAACCGGCGGTCTGCAGGATATTATTAAGCTGCAAAAGCAGGCACTGGGGATTGAGGCTGGGAATGAGGGTTAAAAGGCCTATTTGTAAGATGTTTATTGTTAAGTGTTTTTCTTAATAAAACCTTAAGGTTGACGTTGTAAATTAGTAGTAATACCGCATTGCGGGAGATTAACATGCCAGGCACTAAAGATAGATCAAAGCTCGCTAAGCGTTTACTCGCGGCCAAAAAGCGCGAGCAGTTTTTGGATCGTTTTGATGTTCTGGTTAGACATTTTGATAAAGAAAATCTTAATAAACCTTACTTAGATCACTTACAACAATTACTGGGAGATAAGAATCTATCTGTAAAACGTGTTGGTATTTCCGCTAAAATCGACGCTTATCTAGAAGCGTGTGCAGGCAGAGGGCTCCTGAAAGAAGGTGATGCTGTTGTTGAACCCAAAAGGCACCGTATAGCATTCAAAAATAACCAATTTGTAACATGGCTAGATGCAAATTTCGATCATAAGGATATTGCCCAGGATATTGCCCGACTCGGCCGAACTTTAACATTTGACGGGAAAGACAGTAAGCCCGCTACATCTGCCTCGCGCAATAAGGATCTGATGGCGGGATGGCTTACCGCTAATCTTGAACACAATCGACAAGCACTCGTTGATCAGCTCAAACGTCAATTTATACAGGCAAGCACTCCTGAAGATTTAGAAGAATTATTTGAGACCCTCTTTTATTATCGAGGCTTGTTAAGCCATGCTAACTATGCTGATGCAGTTCAGATAAAGCGTTTAGAATACCTTAACAAAGTCGCAATTGGACCGATGATTAAAGAAATTTGTGCTCTTAACCAGCTGGAGCTAGAAGACTGGCCACAAAAAATCGTTTTGCTTCGCGAAATGGAATTAACCACAAAGAAAAATAAATGTATTTATGATCAGAAGCGTATAGATGCTCAAGATGTATTTCGATGCGATTTAACTAATGCCTTTTTTGACCATCTTGAATCGCAGTTATTTAGTGCTGAGGAAGAGAAAGAGAAAGAGAAAGAGGTGAGTGCCTCCCCAACAACCGTGTCGCGAGTAAGATTTTCGGATAAACCCAATGAAGAATTTGAACGCAAAGTCTATGAAACAGAGAACGATAGACTTCTATTCCTCGAACAAAACCCGACTTCTCGGGACAATAGAAAAAAACCGCAGAAATCCATCCTAAAAACAGCTCCCGCTTCGGAGGCCGACCCAACATCAGAGACGACTGCATCCCCACAAGAACAACCTGAAGTCATACCGGCCACAGAAACTAATACGTTGAAAAATCCACAATCTCTCGTTATCGAAAGAGTTCAGCGTATTCAGAAAAGAAAAGTTCAGTTATTAAAAGACAAAGTTGAAGCATGGAAGCCAGACGATCAAGTAATGGTTTCGCCAAAGCGTCAAAAACTCTTAGATCTACTGGACGGACAAATCAACCGACTTGAATCACCCAACTGGGCACAACGTTTATTATCTCAAAAAACGCTACGGGTCCATAAAAGGCAAGCCATCAATGAGTTAAGAAATTTCTTAGTCGCAGATGAAGTCTTAATAGACCAACAAGTCCTAGATCTCTGGAAAGCCGACGACTTTAACAAACCCAAAGCTGCTGCCTCAAAACGGAAGCTTACCGATGTCTCCAGCATGCTCGCCAAACATGGCTTCTTCGTCAGACGCTTAATTTTCAAAGGTAAAACCTCATCACAAAAATGCTTAGACAAAGTCGAGCAATTAGCATTACAAGAATTAGGCGAGCCTGAACTGCGCGTACGACTTGCCGCACAAGTTTGGCGTTATCAAAATGATGACATTAGCTTCGACGAATTCTCCAAAGCCGCCGACCCCGTGTTAATAGCTTTGAAAGCACTGCAGGCTTCACCGGCAGCAACACAAGCCCGTCCACAGACACAAGAAGATGTGAGCGATGCACGGGCAGGTGGCGGTGATGCCAAAGAAGATCGAGACGCGTCAACTGATTTTATGCCTGATGCAATCCTTGGATTTATGCAACACAATGAAAGATACCACCCAGTATTTGGGTTTGATCCACAAAATATTACTGATCTTGATGCGCTAGCCGCTGACGCAAAAGCACTTGGCACCGAACTCCATGCATTGTCGCAGCTAGCACTTGAGCTCAAACCCACTAGGAAATCTAAAAAAGCATTTAAAGAGGATGTGAAGCGAAGATCGCCTAATTTCAGCCAGTATCAAACAGCTTCAGCCCCAGTGATGGCGCATTAAGCATCCACCGAGGTGACGAAATTTCTGAAACGCTAACACCGTCGTTAGCGTTTGCTAGAGGTCTTTCCCAAACTACAATCTGCTTGCACTGGCCCGGCTTACTCACCATTATGAATATGACAGCTTATTCGGTTTACTGGCTCAAACCATCACATTTTATATAACAAGTGTTAACTCAGATCATACTCAATGATCAGCGGCGCGTGATCCGAAAATCGTTCATCTTTGTAAATTTCAGTGGCTTTGACCTTATCTTTTAACCCTGGCGTAATGACTTGGTAATCGATCCGCCAACCGACGTTTTTTGCCCAGGCTTGGCCGCGGTTGGACCACCACGTGTATTGTTCATCGTCTTGATTGACCACGCGAAACGCATCCACAAAGCCGGCGGGACCGAATAGTTCATCGAGCCAGGCACGTTCTTCGGGGAGAAAGCCGGAGTGTTTTTGATTACCGCGCCAATTTTTAATATCTTTTTTAGTGTGTGCGATGTTCCAATCGCCACATAAAATTAATTCTCGGTTCATGCCTTTCAAATCTAAACAATGCGCCATGAAGCGATCTAAAAAATCATATTTAACGGCTTGGCGTTCATCTCCGCTAGTGCCCGAAGGTAGGTAGAGTGATACCACGCTCAACTCCGAAAAATCAATTTGCACATAACGCCCTTCTTTATCAGCTACATCCCAACCCAGTTCAGTGATAACATTTTGCGGTTTTTGCCGACTATAAATCGCCACTCCGCTATACCCTTTTTTCTCAGCATCCACATAATAGGTATAATAACCTTCTGGGTTAAACACCGGATCAGTCAATTGCTCACGCTGCGCTTTGGTCTCTTGCAAACACACCACATCCGCATCCTGCTTCGCCAACCAATCAAATAACCCCTTGCGAGCTCCAGCGCGAATTCCATTCACATTAAGGGTAATCACTTTCATTTTTCTCTCCAATACATCACAGTCGATGCATTATCCTTAAATCCGCAGCTCACCTCAAGGTGCGGGAAGTGCAATATTCCGGCGCTAAATTGCGGGTGTGATAAGTTAACCATGTCACCAAAACTTGATTTTTGCATTTTGGTGACATAGCATTTGGAAACTGGCAATCCTTACTTACAAAAGTACAAGAACTCAGGCAGTATGAATACTTATAAAAACGAATTTATTGAGCTTTGTTTACAGCATGACGTCTTGCGGTTTGGGGATTTTACGCTCAAATCTGGACGTGTCAGTCCATATTTTTTTAATGCAGGGCAGTTTAATACTGGAGAGGCGCTCTTAAAATTAGGGTATTACTATGCGACGGCGATTGAGCATGCGGACTTGAGTTTTGATCAATTGTTTGGGCCGGCGTATAAAGGTATTCCTTTAGTGACGTGTACCGCAACAGCCTTAGCACAGCATTATCATCGTGATGTGCCGATCAGCTTTAACCGTAAAACGCCTAAAGATCACGGTGAAGGTGGCGTAATGGTTGGCGCATCCTTGCAAGGACGCGTGTTGATAGTAGATGATGTGATAACTGCAGGCACGGCTTTTCGTCATAGTGTTGATTTACTGAAACCCTTGGGTGTGGAAATTGCCGGCTTGATGATAGCGATCGATAGGCAAGAACGGGGTAATGGTAAAGTATCGACGGTGAAAGAGTTAGAGCAGGAATTCAATATTCCAGTGATCAGTATTATTTGTTTAGATGATTTAGTCACCTACCTTGAGGCGGATCCGGAAAAGAAATCCTGGTGCGAGAAGATCAGCGAATACCGCGAACATTTTGGTGCTTAAAACGGTAACTGTAACGTGGGATCTACGGCCAGTAATTGTTGGCGAAATTGATCTTGAATGCGGTTCAAGGCCGCGGTGGTGTCAGCTTCGAAGCGCAGCACTAAACATGGTGTAGTATTCGATGCGCGTAATAATCCCCAAGCATCGGCGAATTCAACACGCACACCGTCTAGCGTGATTAATTCGGCTTGATCGAACTGCGCTTGTGCTTTGAATTGATCGACGAACGCAAATTTTTTGGCTTCATCGATATGGATTTTTAATTCGGGTGTATTCACGCTATCTGGCAGATCAGAAAAAATCTGTCCCAGATCACGATCCTCGCGGCTAATAATTTCCAACAAACGCGCTGCGGCATACAAGCCATCATCAAAGCCATACCAACGTTCTTTAAAGAAGATATGACCACTCATTTCACCTGCCAGCAAAGCCTGTTCCTGCTGCATTTTATTTTTCACCAACGAGTGGCCGGTTGGGCTCATAATAGACTTGCCACCGGCTTCGTCAATCACAGTTTTTAAATGTCGGCTACATTTCACATCATAAATAATAGGCGCGCCGGCATTACGTGATAACACATCTTGGGCCAATAACATTAATTGTCGATCCGCATAAATCACTTTACCTTGGGGGTCCACAATGCCAAGGCGATCGCCATCACCATCAAAGGCAATGCCAATATCAGCGTCCTGTGCTTTAACTTCAGCAATTAAATCTTGCAGATTTTCCAGCACAGTGGGATCAGGATGATGATTGGGAAACGTGCCATCGACTTCGCAAAACAACGGCGTTACCTTGCAACCCAGTTCGGCAAACAATTGTGGTGCCACTGCCGCGGGGATGCCATTGCCGCAGTCAATCACGCAGTGGAGTTTTTTCTTTAATTTAACATCACCGACGATCCTCGCAATGTATTCGTCAACGATAGCTTGCTGGCTCAATTGTCCGGAACCGTTCGTGAAGTCCTGTTGTTGAATACGGCGATACAAGGCTTGAATATGATCTTCAGCTAATGTTTCACCGCCTAACACAATTTTCAAACCGTTATAATTTGCCGGATTATGACTGCCCGTTAACATCACCCCCGACAAGGTTTTTAATTGATGCGTTGCGAAATATAAAACTGGCGTCGGCACGGCGCCCACGTCAATGACATCGCGCCCACTGTCTAGCAAACCTTGTTGCAAAGCTTGCATTAACGTTGGCCCTGACAAGCGTCCATCTCGTGCTACTACAATAGTGTGTTGACCCATTGCAGCTGCTTCACTACCAATCGCTAAACCAATAGTATAAACGCTGTCGGCTGTTAAGCCTTCATCAACCACACCTCGAATATCGTATGCACGAAAAATATTTTCAGGCATATCCTGTTGCAACGTTTTATAGTGTTGAGTCATGTGTTATCCCTATTGCGTACCAGAATGACCAAAACCGCCTTGACCACGATCGGTAGCGATAAATTCATTGACGATTTCAAACTGCGCTTGCACCACCGGCACTAAGATTAATTGCGCGATACGATCGCCGGGGTTAATGGTAAACGCTTGTTTGCCGCGATGAAAACATGAAATCATTAAAGGTCCTTGATAATCAGAATCAATTAAGCCAACGCTATTGCCCAATACAATACCGTGTTTATGCCCTAAACCCGAGCGCGGTAAAATCATTGCCGCCAAGGCAGGATCGGCAATATAGATTGATAAGCCCGAAGAAATTAACTGCGTTTGTCCAGGCTCTAACGTTAACGGCTCGTCGATACAGGCTCGCAGATCTAAACCGGCGGAGCCTTCAGTCGCATATTTCGGGAGTGGAATTTCGTTGCCGATCCGAGGATCCAGCAGTTTTACTTGTAGCGTTTGCATAATGTTGTCCTATCCATTCAATTAATTGTCTTGCACATTGCACTTTAGATTGTACTGGCCAACTGACTTGATCATCAGCGGTTAATAACCAAAGTTTATTGTCATCACTTTCAAAGCCGACCCGGTTATCACTAATAGGATTAGCGAGGATCGCATCTAAACATTTTTTTTCAAGTTTAGTGCGAGCATTCACTAACACATTTTCGCTTTCAGCAGCAAAACCAATACAGTAAGGGCGATTGGCACTGCGCTTGGCAACTGTCGCTAGGATATCAGGGGTTCTGACTAATACCAATTGTAAACTGTCGTCGTGTTTTTTAATTTTTTGTTTGGAAATTTTTTCTAAACGGTAATCAGAAACAGCCGCGCAGGCGATAAAAATATCGCACTCGTCAACGCGTTGCATAACAGCTTCATACATGTCTAAAGCAGACGTAACCGATACAGAGTTTACGCGATCAGGCACCGGTAAATTTACCGGACCGCTCACCAGGGTGACCGCGGCACTGGCTTCAACGGCTGCTTGTGCGATCGCATAACCCATTTTGCCGGTACTGCAATTACTGATGTAACGGCAGGGATCGATTAACTCACGCGTTGGACCTGCAGTCATTAATACCCGCAAACCAGACAAAGCACCTTGATCAAACAATTGCGCAATCATCGGCAGCAATGCATCCGGCTCTATCATGCGACCCAAGCCAACTTCACCGCACGCTTGCTCACCGTGTTCCGGCCCAGCAATAATGACACTACCTTCTGATAAATTTTGCAAATTACGTTGGGTTGCTGCCGCATGCCACATACGTGGGTTCATGGCAGGCGCAATAATCACTGGCGCAGTGGTCGCCAAGCATAAGGTCGATAACAAATCCTCGGCCCGACCTTGAGCTAAACGCGCAATACAATCTGCGGTAGCGGGAGCGATGACAATGCAATCAGCCCACCGAGCAAGTTCAATATGACTCATTGCACCTTCTGCGGTCGGATCGAATAAATCACCCCGCGCGGGCCGACCCGACAGCGCTTGTACTGTCAGTGGCGTGATAAATGACTTGGCCGCCTCCGTCATCACAACTTGCACGGTCGCCCCAGCCTGGCGTAGCAAGCGGATAAGCGTAGCGCACTTATAAGCAGCAATACCGCCAGAAATTCCGAGTAAAATACGCTTATTGGTTAGTGAAGTCATAGATTTCAAATCCTCTGGGAGAATATATACGCGAAAAATAACAGTGTCAAAAATACCGTAAACCACTTTGTTTCGAGTATATCAGATTTCGTAGTCTGAATTATATCACTCGAACCCATATTGTATACACTGCAAATTCATTGCATACTGACTCGCTTTACGTAACCGAGAACACGCTATGCAAAACAAGCAACCGGCCAGTCTAAAAACCCTATTTCTAACCGAACTTTGGGAGCGTTACGGCTTTTATACCGCCCAAGGCTTGATGATATTGTTTATGGCCAACAAACTGGGTTTTGCTGACAGTAAAAGTTATGGAATTGTAGGCGGCTTTATGGCGCTTGCTTACTTAACGCCGCTCATGGGTGGCGCCGTGGCAGATAAGATCTCGGGGTATCGGATGGCTATCTTATTCGGCGGTATTTTATTGTCCGCCGGTTATGCCTTGCTAGCGCTAGGTGATCAACACTTATTTTATGTAGCCTTGGCAACGATCGCCGTCGGCAATGGATTTTTCAAACCTAATGTTTCAAGCTTAGTTGGCAAGTTGTATGAAAAGAATGACCCCCGGCGTGAAGCGGGTTTCACCATTTTTTATATGGGCATAAATCTCGGGGTGTTATTGGCAACCCTGTCTGCCGGTTTTATCCAACAAAAATTGGGTTGGAATGCTAGCTTTTTCGCTGCATCCATCGGCTTAGTATTCGGCACTGTTACTTTGCTGGCTGATCGCCGGCTGGCCGCCATCCAACCTACCCTCAATGATATTAAGCTTAAGCAAATAGTCGCCGTGGTTATCAGTAGCGCTTTAGCGATAGGCCTGGCGTCAGTTTTATTGTTCCACTTTCAATGGTTGGAAATCACCTTGCCGATCGGTGCTGCTGTGGTGTTTGTACTACTGTTGCTTATGGCATGGCGTTACCCAGCCGCCGAGCGTTACCGCTTGATTTTATTGATTCTGTTAATTCTTGCCTCGATATTCTTTTGGTCGATCTACTGGCAGTTATTCCTGTCAGTCAACTTATTTATTGACCGTATTGTGGATCGCAATGTCGGCGGAACGACCATTCCACCGATTATGTTTATGAGTTTACTGGCCATCTATGTTATTATTCTCGGTGCACCTGTTGCACGCCTGTGGCGGCACTTGGATCAAAAAAATCGTAATATTTCGACCCCAACCAAATTTGGCTTAAGCTTTATATTTTTAGCGGCAGCATTCAGTTTATTGGCTTTATCCGTGGCGTATCCGAACGTTAAACAATTAGTAAGTCCATTATGGATTGTCATCGCCTACTTGCTGGTCACGCTGGGCGAATTATTAATTTCGCCGATTGGCTTATCGGCGGTGACCACGCTGGCTCCTGAAAAATTAGTCGGTTTCATGATGGGCGTTTGGTTTTTTGCAACCGGTATCGGTGGAGAAATCTCAGGGCTCCTAGCTCAGATCGCCAGCATCCCGCCGGGCACCGTGGCAGCGAGTATACGCAGCCATCATTATCAGCATGCCTTTATAGTCTACAGTATCATAGCGGTGATCTTTGGGGTGATAGTGCTTAGCTTTAGCAAGCGCATGAATCGCTTGATGTAAGATGAGCCGTCCGCTTGCATTTGCTGGGGTTATTTGATATAAAGTGTGCCCTATTTGTAGGGTTAATGCGGAGAAATATTATGTCTAGGGTGTGTCAAGTCACGGGAAAACGGCCGGTTAGCGGCAATAATGTATCCCATGCGCGCAATAAAACCAAACGGCGCTTTTTGCCAAATATTCACGACAAACGCTTTTGGGTGGATGAAGAAAGTCGCTACATTAAATTACGTGTTAGCAGCAAAGGGATGCGAATTATCGATAAACTCGGCATCAAAGCTGTTATTGAGAAAATCCGCGCACGCGGTGAAAAAGTTTAAGGAGCCCAGTTATGGCAGGTAAACGCATTAAAATCCGCATGAATTCCACTGAGAGTGGGCATTTTTATACGACTGATGTCAATCGTCATAATACGCCTGAAAAGCTTGAAATGAAAATGTTTGATCCGCATGTCCGCAGGCATGTGATTTATAAAGAAGGCAAGATTAAATAAATCTTGTTCATTTGGGCTATCAGAACTATTACAAACCCCTCTGACTTAACGTCATACCAGCGAAAGCTGGGATGACAGATATACCTCTAGCACATTCACCAAATTCGTCTACAATACCCTAATAGCTTGGTTGAAAAAGGACATCACCATGAAAGTAGGAATGCAGCTTACTCTTGGGCAATCGTTAACCCTCACGCCACAGTTGCAGCAAGCAATCCGCTTATTGCAATTATCGACTTTGGATTTGAATCAAGAGATTGAACAAAACCTTGAGTCGAATCCTTTATTGGAAATCGACACCGGCGCAAGCGATAACAATGAAGTGACCGTTGCTCAGCAGTCGGTTAGCAAAACTGAATCCAAAACCGATGAGAAACCTGAAACCACACAAGATGAAACCACTTGGGATGAAATCTATCCCAGCTACACACTAGGCAGCGCGGGCGGCGGCGACACGAGTAATTTTTTAGAAAATTTATCCTCACAAAATTATAGCCTGGCCGAACATTTACATTGGCAACGTGAGCTCACACCGTTTACCGACCTGGATCATGCCATCGCCATCGCGTTGATCGATGCCATCAATGAAGATGGATTTTTAACAAGTGAGTTGACAGACATTCATGATGGCTTAAACGAACAATTGCGACGCTCGGAAGATGAGAAGATAGAGTTAGATGAAATTGAAGCAGTGCTGCATCGCCTCCAACGGTTTGATCCGGTTGGGATAGGAGCGCGCAATTTAGCAGAGTGTTTAGATGTACAATTACAGCAATTACCGGCTGACACGCCTTGGTTGAAAGAGGCTCGCCGCGTGGTGAATCAAGCCATTCAATTGTTGGGGCAGCATAATTTCAAGCAAATTATGCGCGAAACTAAATTAAATCAAACCGCGCTACAACATGCAATTGCATTAATTAAGACTTTAAACCCGCATCCGGGTCTCAGTGTTAGCTTCAAACAGCCCGAATATATCATCCCAGATGTGATCGTAAAAAAAGTTAAAGATAAGTGGAAGGTAGAGTTGAATCCTGATGCTGTGCCGCGTTTGCGCGTTAACGCCGGTTATGCCTCCATGGTCAAACGTGCTGATAACAGTCGCGACAATACCTTTTTAAAAAACAATCTACAGGAAGCGCGTTGGTTTATTAAAAGTTTACAAAGCCGACACGACACTTTGTTACGCGTGGCCACCAGCATCGTTAATTTCCAGCAAGACTTTTTTGAGTACGGGGAGGAATCCATGAAACCGCTAGTATTAAATGTTATTGCTGAAAAATTAGATCTGCATGAATCCACCATTTCGCGCGTAACCACACAAAAATATATGCACACGCCGCGTGGTGTATTTGAACTCAAATATTTTTTCTCCAGCCACGTCGGCACCGCCACCGGTGGCGAATGTTCTTCGACTGCGATCCGCGCGGTCATTAAAAAACTGGTTGCGGCCGAAGATCAAGGCAAACCGCTAAGCGACAATAAAATCGCCCTGCTGCTTAAGGATCAAGGCATCAATGTCGCCCGTCGCACGATTGCAAAATATCGCGAAGCCTTGCAGATCCCGCCCTCCAATGAGCGAAAGACTCTGGTATAATCGCATTACTCTATATTAAGGAAATACTATGCAAATCAATATCACCGGCCACGGCTGCGATGTCACTGCAGCACTACGACGATTTACTGAAGATAAATTTCAACGCCTAGAACGCCACCATGATCGGATCACGTCGATCAATGTGACGTTCAATGTGGAGAAAATCCAGCAAATTGCCGATTGCACTATCCATGTTGCAGGCGGTGAAATCCATGCAAGTTCGCGATCCGAAGATCTCTACAGCTCCATTGATGGTTTGATTGATAAACTCGACCGCCAACTGATCAAACACAAAGAAAAAGCCCGTGATCACCGTGAAAAAAATCCTAATGGGGAATTCGAGTAAACCGAAAATGATTTCAAGGACTTGAGAAAACCCTTGCTTTATCGCCAAAGAAGAATACAATCCGTCTGATGAATATTGCAGCTTTATTGCACCCTGAACGTATTGCTTGTCGCCACGAGGCGGACAATAAAAAATGCGCCCTCGCCTACTTGGCGGATTTGATCAGCAAGCCCTTAGCTGAGGCTGACGGCGAACAAATCTTCGCTGACTTTATCAACCGCGAACGCCTTGGCAGCACCGCTATCGGTCATGGCGTTGCGATCCCACATATCCGTTCCAATGCCACCCAGCGCCCGCTTGGCGTTTTTATCCAGCTCACTAAAGGAATTGAATTCGGCGCAGCTGACGAACAAACCGTGGACTTAATTTTCGGTTTAATGGTGCCAACGCTAGCCGATGAAACGCATTTGCAATTGCTGGCTGATCTGGCCGATTGCTTTAGCCAAGACGATTTGCGCAATACCTTACGCCAAGTAAATAACTCGATTGATCTCTATCAAATCCTATTAGACTACGATGAACTCACCAGCCCCACAGCCTCTTGAGGAACACACGTGTCACGGCGTATTCCTAGATGTCTTAGGCGCTGGCGTGATGTTAACGGGCGCTAGCGGTATCGGCAAAAGCGAATTAGCGCTGGGGCTGATCGACCGCGGTCACAGTTTAATTGCCGATGATGCCATACTTTTTTCCCGCCAGCTCGACAACACCGTCTGCGGTCAATGCCCGCCTCTATTACAAAATTTATTAGAGATCCGCGGCCTTGGGATCATCGACATTTACGCCATGTATGGCTATGCCGGCATCACAACCCGTAAAACATTAAATTTATTGATCCGCCTGGTCCAACTCACATCCGAGCAATTAATTGCCATTAATCGACTCAGCGGCGAATATCGACAAGCTGAAATTTTAGGAGTAGCATTTCCAGAAGTGAGTCTCCCGGTTGCACCCGGAAGACCGCTAGCGATTTTGGTGGAAGCTGCCGTACGTAACCATATACTCAAAAGCAAAGGTTATGACTGCAGCGCAGTCTTTCAAGAAAAGCAACGACAACAGGTAGGTAAAACTGTATGAGCGTATCCGTTTTAATTATCACGCACGATGATATTGGCGACTCACTGATCCGATCCGCCCACAAAACCCTAAGCGACTTACCCTTACCCATTACTTCGGTCACCGTCAGTGGCGACACCGATCCGGAGCATCTATTACCAAAGCTGGAACAATTCGTTCATAACTGCCATTTCGACGATGGCCTATTAGTGTTAACTGATCTGTACGGTTCAACCCCGAGTAACATCGCGATGAAGCTGCAGCAGTGTTGTGAAGTGGAAGTAGTCTCCGGCGTTAACCTGCCAATGCTGATCCGCGTGCTAAATTATCCATTATTGGGTTTACATGAATTAGCCTGCAAAGCATTAGATGGCGGCCGCTGCGGCATCGTGAACAACGTCTATACCGAAGATCGAGCCATCGCTTAATGGAACGCAAAACCGTCACCATCGTTAATAAACTCGGTTTACACGCCCGCGCCGCCGCCAAACTGGTGTCACTGTCTTCTCGTTACGCTAGCGAATTAAAACTCATTAAAGATGACAAAAGCGTCAACGGAAAAAGCATTATGGGTGTGATGATGCTCGCCGCCAGCCGCGGCACGCAATTAGAATTAACCGCTGAAGGCGAAGATGCCAAACAGATGATTGCAGATGTCAGCGCGCTGATTGCGGATAGGTTTGGTGAAGCGGAGTAAACCGAATTAATCTCTTCTCCAAGATGCGAACTATCATTTAGCATTGCGCTCACGCAATTTCGCGCGGTGACGTAAGCGTAATAGAGAAAGCACTACACCGGATACAGCATAAAGACTAAATCCTGCGAATAACACCACCGGCGGATTCACCGCAATCCCCGCAAATACGATCACCGCCAATAAAATCGCCACAAACGGGACTTTACCTTTTAAGTCTAATTGTTTGAAGCTGTAGTAATGTAGATTGCTGACCATCAAGCCACCTAACACTACGGTTAAAATCCCGGTAAAAATTGCAAGTCGCGGGTCGCCCCATTGGTATTGATGACACATCCACATAAAGCTAGCGATAACACCCGCTGCAGATGGGCAAGACAAACCTTGAAAATAGGTTAAGTTAGTCGTGCTATGTTGGGTATTGAACCGTGCTAAGCGCAATGCGGTTGCCGCCGTATAAATGAATGCGGCTAGCCAACCTACTTTACCCAGCTGATGCAATGACCAACTATACACGACCAAGGCCGGCGCCACGCCGAACGATACCATGTCAGATAAGCTATCGTACTGTGCACCAAACTCACTTTGGGAACCCATTGCGCGAGCGACACGCCCATCGAGCAGATCCGCTATCATGGCGACAAAAATAGCAATGGCAGCCATGCTGTAAAAACCGCTTAGCGACGCCACAATAGAATAAAACGCCGCGAACAAACCACCCGTGGTCAACAAATTCGGGAGTAAGAAGATCCCACGGCGCGAGCTCGTTTTGGTTTTGCTGGTCATGTACTCCGATCCTTTAGTTTTGCTATCAAAAGTCGATAAGGTAATTAAGACTGTCTTGAATCTAAGCCAAAGTGCTATAATAGTCAATGGAAGACAAGATTTATGTTGAGATCACACACTAATATGAGTAAAAAGAAAATTATCATAGAAGGCATTACCGAGTCGGGCAAGAAATTTCGCCCTAGTGACTGGGCCGAGCGTATGAGTGGTAAACTGGCTACCTTTCGCAATCGACGCATCCATTACTCACCGCTGCTGCAACCTGGCGTTAATGAAAGCGGATATAAATGTGTTTTATTGGATCCCATGCTTAAACAAACCAACCCAACCCTGTACCATTCCATTTTAGAGTTCGCCAAGGATAATCAACTAAAGATTTGTGGTGAAAATGATAAGCCCAACAAGGAAGAAGACGATAATGACTAAACCTACCAGTTCACGACCATTCCATTCCGCACACGAAGAAGACAAAACCAAAGGTGAGAAACCGTGTCGAGCAGAGTATCGCTTAGCCGTTGCCGATCCACACTTTTTAACGCGCGATGAAGTGCGCCCAGTGCGGGTGCAGATGGAATTATTACGGCCTGAATTGGTATTAAGCGATCATGGCGTGACTGAAACCTTGGTCATATTTGGGAGTGCTAGAACCCCAAGCCCTGAAGTTGCCGAGCAACGCCTCGTCACCGCCCGCAAAGAGTTAGATAATGCACCTAACGATCCGGCCTGCCAGCGCAAAGTCAAAATTGCTAAAAACGTGATAAGCAATAGCCATTATTTAGGAGAAGCGACTAAGCTGGCCTATTTGGCTTCTACCGACACTGACTTACCGCTAGATGTCGTCACCGGCGGCGGCCCCGGTTTTATGGAAGCGGCTAACCGCGGGGCATATGAAGCCAATCATCGCAGCATCGCCTTGGGCGTAGTACTTCCACATGAGCAAACCCCCAACCAATATGTCACCCCCGAATTAACCTTTCAATTTCACTACTTCGCCATCCGCAAAATGCATTTTCTCATGCGCGCCAAAGCCTTATGCGCCTTCCCCGGCGGCTACGGCACTATGGATGAATTATTCGAAACCCTCACCTTAATCCAAACTCAAAAAATCGAACGCATTCCAATGTTTTTATTCAACAAAGCCTTTTGGGATGACGTCATCAACTTCGAAGGCTTAGTCGACCAAGGCACCATCAGCGCCAAAGACGTGGATTTATTTCACTTCGTTGAAACAGCGGCTGAGGCTTGGGAAATGATTAAGACATATTACCAATAATCTAAGCCTAAACTATGCTTGTTAAACCTATTCGTTCCTGAAGATGCGAGTTTCTGTCTTGTCCTTTTTATCTTCAGCGCCTGTTCCCGTCTTGGCAATAGTCCTTGATATTACCGGCGCCAAGAACAGTATTAAAGACGTTGCTGAAAATTGGTGTCCAACGTCAAGACCTGGCACCCGATACAGCACTCACTCCGACATAATTTTAATAACCTGCTCAGATAGACAAGACTTCATAAACGCATTCATCGCAGTGCCATCATTACTATCGTAAAATGCTAACATGAGTTGATTAAACTCGAGTTGACGTTTGGCAGAAATATTAATAGCCGGGTAACCGTGTTGCAGCAGGAGGCCATTCATCATAAAACGCCCCATACGCTTATTCACATCATAAAAAAATTGATTGCGCGCCATCTGTAAGAAGACGTGGATTGCTTGATCATAATAATCTTCAAATTGCTTAGCCTCTATCAACATCTGCTCCCAACACGCATCTAAGTCACTCGCATCAGGCGGCAGGTATTGACTACCCGCTATGGTGACGGCCCCCGTTCGAAACTGCCCCCACTCCAGAGCTTCTTCCTTGGCAGCAATCGCATGCAATTCACAAGCGAACGCCTTGGAACAATTAAACTGCTGATTTTCAATAGCAGCAAATAGATATCGCCAAGCCGCTCCTTGATTGAGCGTGATGGTTTGATCGCTAAGCTTGTGGCCGCCCACCGTCACACCATCTAAAATAGTCTGCACCTCAGGCAGCGTATAGTTGATCCCCTCTAAATTTACCGCGTCATATACCAATTCAACTAATTGGCGTTTAGCAAGCAACAAGGCTTTGGGGGTGTTGGGAATAATCGACTTAATATCCATGGTCTTTACTATGTGTTCGCTAGGGATTTCAATATAGCCTACTGATCTGAGAGCAGCAACTATTCACACCGAAAAATAACCGATTACCCTAAAATCCGCAAAGGATAATCTTCTGCAGTATTGCAGTTGCGTGGTAATTTTGAAAAAATCCAGCGGATGTGCAATAATAGCCCGTCCAATACGGTGTCAAGACTTGACACCCACTTCTCGCCCTACGGCTTGCTTTTGGCGGACTAAACCCCGATAATTCGCGGTTATGCCATTGAAGACATTTACGATCACACTTGAGTCGGCTAATATGATTGCATCGAAAGTGCGGCATTTGGCCTTTAACCATGAATCCGGGGAGCCGTTCGCGTTCACGCCTGGGCAATTTATTTCGATACACTTCCCTCATGGTGATAGAGAAATGCGTCGCAGTTATAGTATCGCGAGTGTGCCGGGTCAGACGGATTTGCTCGAATTTGCCGTTGGTGAAGTGCCTGGCGGGCCGGGGACGGAATTATTGTTTGGCTTACGGCCGGGCGACACAGTGACAGCAAGCGGGCCGTATGGGCGTTTAATCCTGCGCGAAGATGAACAACCCAAGCGTTACGTATTTGTTGCCACCAGCACGGGGGTGACGCCGTTTCGGTCTATGTTACCCCAGATCAGTCAACGCATTAGCGAACACGGTCTAGAAGTTGTGATGTTACTCGGCATACAAACTCGCGACGATTTACTCTATGCCAATGAGTTCATCGCTTTCAGTGAGCAACACCCTCAGTTCACATTTCGCAGTCATTACAGCCGTGAAGCCGAGTTAACCGATCCACAGGACTGGGAACGCCAAGGCTACGTGCAAACAGCTTTTGATGAATTAAATCTCTCACCGGAACACGACATCGTCTATCTGTGCGGCAATCCGGCGATGATTGACGATGCTTTTGAAAAACTTAAAGCCTTAAACTTCGAAGCTCGCGGCGTCAGACGTGAGAAATATATTTCTGGTAAATAGCCCCAAGGAGAAGACATGGACACTGCTACACTGACTCAAACTATCGCTGACATCGCCATTGATGGCAGAGGGATCTTGGCTGCCGATGAAAGCACCGGCACTATCGGTAAACGTTTTACCACGATTAATACTGAAAATAATGAAGAAAACCGTCGTCGCTATCGCCGTTTATTAGCTACCACACCCGGCTTAAGTGAATATGTCAGCGGCATGATCTTATTTGAAGAAACCTTGCAACAAAAAACCGACGAAGGTGAAACGATTCCGAAGGCCTTAGCTAAACAAGGTATCGTGCCCGGTATTAAAGTCGACAAAGGTTTAATTGCCTTTGCGGCATCACCAGAAGAACAAATTACTCAAGGTTTAGATGGCTTGGCAGAGCGCCTGCAAGAATACAAACAATACGGCGCACGTTTTGCTAAATGGCGTGCAGTGTATAACATAAACGAGCAATACCCTAGCTATGCTGCCATTCACGGCAATGCGCAGTGCTTGGCGCGGTATGCGGCCATTTGCCAGTCTGAAGATATCGTACCGATCGTCGAGCCGGAAGTCTTAATGGATGGCAAACATTCCTTAAACCACTGCGCTAAAGTCACTGAATGGGTGTTAAATACCGTTTTTGAAACACTCTATATTCACAACGTTTCGCTGGAACACATCATACTCAAACCCAACATGGTGATCCCGGGTAAAGATTGCAGTGATCAAAGTAACCCGAAAGCGATTGCAGAGGCAACCGTTCGCACTCTAAAACGCACCGTCCCAGCAGCCGTTCCGACCATCAACTTTTTATCGGGTGGTCAAAGCTCCGAAGAAGCCAGCGCTAATTTAAATGCGATGAATGCCATGGGCCCGCATCCTTGGCAATTGAGCTTTTCCTACGGCCGCGCTTTGCAAGAACATTGTTTAGCGGCATGGAAAGGTCAAGTGGAAAATATCAATCCTGCACAACAAGTCTTGTTGAAACGCGCTAAGTTGAATGGAGCGGCGACATTAGGTGAGTATAGTAGTTCGATGGAATAACGTTTTAAGCTTATCGATTAAGCCGGGGCTAGCCCCGGCTTTTTTATTATTGATTCCAAATTTTCTGCCAGTTTTCAAATTGCTGTGGTGTGATTGCATAGCGCGCAAAGTTGCCTGAGTGTAAGCTCATTAACTCATTCTCTATCATTTCAATGAATTTACCTTTGTACCGGGAATGATATCAATCATTGAGTTTTCCTGACAATTTTCGTGACATAATAAGATTATCGTGACAA
>SDBT01001560.1_pt1 | contig 40558 bp, 29 predicted proteins | sample 2277101 | NCBI WGS metagenome assembly SDBT01 (sample SAMN10404973, study PRJNA504765) | marine sediment metagenome | isolation source: marine sediment core GS10_PC15, 103 cmbsf | place: Arctic Ocean: Southern Knipovich Ridge | collected 2010 | reverse complement strand
CCCTCGTGGCTGTTCCCCGGCGCGGTCGGGTTCGCGGTGCTGTTCTGCTGGCTGGGCGCCATCTTCCCGGCCCAGCGGGCCGCCAGAATGGATCCGGCCACCGCCCTGACGGGCCGCTGACGGCGTGTCTCGCCTGACCGTCCCCGATACGTCCGGGGAGCTTTGTGAACCGACTCCGATGTGATATGAAACCGCTGTGAAACTGCTGCGAAAACGCAAGCTGGTGGGTGTGGCGCGCCGGGTGGCGCTGGAAGTGGTGCGCAGGGTGGAGGCGGAAGGGGCCTTTGCCACTCTGGCGCTGGATCACGCTCTTCAGCGCAAGGCCGGCCTGTCGTCTTCGGATCGGGCCCTGGCCACGCAGTTGGTCTACGGCACCCTGCGCTGGCGCCGGCGTCTGGACTACGCCCTTGCGGCCCACAGCAGCAGGCCCCTCGATCGGATCGAGCCTTCGCTGTTGCGAATCCTGCGCATGACCGCCTTCCAGTTGTTGTACCTGGATCGCATCCCGGACTGGGCGGCCGTGGACGAGGGAGCCGAGTTGGCCGTGCTCTTGCGGGGCAGGAGGGCCGGGGGCTTCGTAAACGCGGTGGCGCGCGGGTTGGCACGCGACCGGGATCACATTCAGTGGCCCGAGCCGGAGAAGAACCTGGTCCATTGCCTGGAAGTCCGCCACTCCTTTCCGGGCTGGATGGTCCGGCAATGTCTGGACCGCTTCGGCCAGGAACGGGCGGAGCGATTCATGGAAGCCTCCAACCGGCCGGCTCCCCTGTGGATCCGGAACAATTCGCTCAAGAACCAGGCCCACCGCCTCGGGGAGTTGCTTTCCGCCTCCGGCCTGAATGTGGAATCGTCCGAACTGGTGCCGGATGCGCTGCGGCTGGGGGGGGGTAGTGACATGCGGTCACTGGCCGCTCACGAGGCCGGTCTGTTGCACGTCCAGGACGCCGGCGCCCAGGCGGTCTGCCACCTGCTCGGACCCCTGCCGGGCGAGAGGGTGCTCGACGCCTGCGCGGCGCCGGGCGGCAAGACCGCCACGCTGGCCCAGTTGATGGAAGACTCGGGAGAGCTGGTGGCCGTGGACCGTCACCCGGCCAGGCTGGGTCTGGTGCGCAAGCTTACCGACCGGCTGGGGATCGGGATCGTGTCCAGGACCGTCGGGGATCTGACCGAGTTGGGACGCGACCGACTGGGCACCTTCGATCGGGTTCTGCTGGATGCGCCCTGCTCCGCGCTCGGTGTGCTGCGGCGCCATCCCGAGGGCAAGTGGCGCCTGGCGCGGGCCGATCTGGACCGGATGGCCGGGGTTCAGTTGGAGCTCCTGAATAGTGCGGCTGACCTGGTCAGGCCCGGGGGCGCGCTGGTCTACAGCGTCTGCACCTTCAGCGAGCAGGAGGGGCCGGAACTGGTCCGGTCCTGGCTGGAGAGCCACCCGGAGTTCTCGCTCGACGATCCCAGCACGAAAAAACGCGCCACCTGGCACCGGCTGCTCCATTCCGGAGGAATGCTCAGCACCTGGCCCGACCTGCACGACATGGACGGGTTCTTCGCGGTACGCTTGAGACGCCGGGCGCCTTGACAGGAGGAACCCGTGACCACGAAATTCATCATCGCGCCATCGCTGCTGTCGGCCGACATGGCCGAGTTCGGAACTGAGCTTCTTCGCCTCGAACAGGCCGGCGCCGACTGGGCGCACGTGGACGTCATGGACGGACGCTTCGTGCCCAACATCACCATCGGCATTCCGGCGGTCAAGGCCTTGCGCAGGCGCACCCGCCTGCCGCTGGACGTCCACCTGATGATCGTCGAGCCCGAGCGCTATGTCGGCGATTTCGTTGCCGCCGGCGCGGACTGGTTGACCGTCCACGCCGAGGCCACCTCGCACCTGTACCGGACCCTTCAGTCCATCCGCGACGCCGGCGCCAGGGCTGGGGTGGCGCTCAATCCGGCCACGCCGCTCGTCGCCGTCGAACACGTGCTCGAGGTGGTCGACCTGGTGCTGATCATGACCGTCGAACCCGGCTTTAGCGGGCAGGCCTTCATCCCCGGGATGCTGCCCAAGGTCGAGAAGCTCGCCGACCTGCTGCTGCAGCATCAGTTGAGTGTTGACATCGAGGTGGACGGTGGGATAAAAGAAGGAACCATCGGCCGGGCGGCCGAGGCCGGAGCCAACGTCTTCGTCTCCGGTTCGGGCGTGTTCGGCCAGGGCGATCCGGCGGCCGCCATTCAGGCGCTGAGAGCTGCGTTGCCGCAGGGGCGATGAGCATACCGGGTCGTTGAAATTTCGGGAAGTGGCTCAGCCTGGTAGAGCACCTGGTTCGGGTCCAGGGGGTCGCAGGTTCAAATCCTGTCTTCCCGATCGTCTAACGTAGCCGCGCACGCTTGGTTGCGCGGTTTTTTTATCCACGGGGCGACCGTGAAGGGTAGCGACGCACATCTGGTCCGCTGCGCCGGTTGCGGGCACAACTTCGAGACCGGCCGGTTCGGCACACTCCGGTGTCCCACCTGTCGCGCGGAGATCTGGATTCAACCGCCGGAGGGTCTCGTTGTTCCGGAAGACCTCGAGACCGAGGCGGACCGGTCGTCCGACGCGGTTCCTGAGCCGACCCCGCTGGAGGTCCAGAAGCAGCCGCGGTTTCTCGATGCCGTGGAACAACCCGGCCAGAGGGGGTACCCGGAGGTTGTGCCCGCCTGGGAGTCCGGGAATGGAGGCATACCGCGGCGGTTCGCCGTAACCGTCAAGCAGGTGTTCACAAACCCGTCGGGTTTCTTCGGCGGGCTCAAGGTCGACAGGTACTACCGCGCATTCAGCTTCGGTTTCATCGTGTGCACCTTCGGCACGGTCGTCTTCTGCCTGTACAGCCTTTGGAATCTAAACTCCAACCGAGAAGCCCACCTCGCATTGCTGCGATCCGCCTCCGATCTGACGGCCCTGGGGATAAAGCCCGAAGAGCTACTGCGGGCCATGCACGACTTCCTGGTGTTCAGCCTGCTCGCAGCGCCCCTGATCGGGGCGTTCAACCTCTGGGTGTCGGCCGGGTTGAACCACCTCGGGGTGATGCTAATGACCGGGCGAGGACGACACCTTGGGTTCACGGCCACCTTCCGGGCCACCGCTTACGGTTTCGTCCCCTTGCTGCTGCTGCTGCTGCCCGTGTTCGGCGGTCTGGTCGGCGTGATCTGGTCGATCATCGTGCAGGTGATCGCCATAGGCCAGATCCACCGCATCAAGCCAGGCCGCGCCACCCTGGCCGTTCTGCTGCCCCTGTTCTCGGTCCTGTTGCTGCTGTTCGCCACAATCTCGGGCTAGAAAGACCACCCCCAGGATACGCCCAGCGTGATGGTCTCGCGTTCGAACAGTTGCTCGATACTGCTCGAGTTGAACTCGTTCCGGTAGACAGCGGCCTGAAGCAGCAGGTCCAGTTCCTGCCACAAGCGGTAGGTCAGGCGGACAACAAACGAGTTCTCGTTCTCGTCGGCGTCAGGCTCGTAGTAGTCGTAATCAAGGTAGAGCCCATCCAGGTAGTCGGAGAACTGCAGGGTGCCCATCAGGTGAAGGGTAAGGTCAAGCGGGAACTGCATGGACAGCACCGCTCGAAGGCGGTGCCAGACGGCTGAAGAGCCATCGCTGTTTGAGTCGTTGTACGACAGGATATAAGACGTTCGGACGATTATCCGGTGGCGCTTCCACCAGTGAGTCTGGAACCGCACTCCCAGTCCGGCCGCGTGACGAAGATCTTGCCGGTCTTTGACTTCATCTCCCGGATGCGCCTCCTCGTCGTAGAAGCGCACGTCGAAGACATACATCAGCCAGGCCGTCCAGGAATGTCCCAGGTCGGCATGCATCCTCAGACCCAGAGCAGGCCCCAGATTGGAGAACTTTATTAGTTTCGCCCCCCGATCGTGCTTGAAGAAGAAGTCTCGCCCACCTGCCCAAGTCTCGAGAGTGAGGGGAGCCGCCAGCCTCATGCGCAGGAATGCCTCGCCCTGGATCAACGTGTAATCCCGGGTGTGCTTCACCTGGGTGACGTCTTTCAGTGTCAAGCGCAGGCCGGTCGAACGCTGGTGGGGCAAGCGGTAGCGGTAGATGGTATGTATCTGCGTTGCCACCTCGCTATTGTCGGTCTTCTGGTAGAAGATCTTGGCACCGCCCAGGTATTCGAGCCTGAGCATGTCAGGGCCGCTTCTATGTTCAAGATGACCCTGCCAGATCAGACGGGTGAGTAAGTCGGCGGGCGCGTCAAGGCCGTACCGCGGGGCGTTTGTGTCGTATTCCTGGCCTGCCTGTACGCGCAGGCGGCCGGAGAGGTCGCCCGCCCGGGCCGTGTAAGCGCACAGTGCCACCAGGCAAAAAAACCACCATCGCGCCATGAGGGATTTGTACCACAGAAATGCGGCGGGGGCAGATTATTCGCGGGAGAGATCCTCGATCTTTTCCTGCAGGTGGTCGTGGATGATCTGTAACTTTTTTAGCCGTTCGACGATCTCCTTGCGACGTTGCTTCAAAGCGCGGGGACCGTCGAGGGAGCCAATCGAAGCGGCCTGGCCGGCGTCCTTGTCCAGGCCGACGGGCAGGCGACTGTCGGGGCCCACCTCGGGCCCTGGCATGGGCTCGTCCGCCGGGGCTTCGGGCTCGCCCCAGAACCCGCCTTCACCCGGGGCGCCGTCGTAGGATACGGCCGGATCTTCGTCGTCCAGATCGTGTTCGTTGCCACCGCCTTCGATGCCGTCCTGCTTGTCGACCCTCGTCGAGTCCGGCGGGGCTTCGGTAGACGGCGGGTTGTTGGTCGTGGAGTTGCGGGGCAGCACTAGGATGCGGGAGCCCTCGTTGAATATCTCCTGGTCGGTGATGAAGTCGTGCATCTCCTGGTCGAGGCGCCTGTCGGACTTCAGTTCGGCTATACGCCGGTCCAGCCGGGCCAGGTCTCTGCGCAGGCGGTCCTGCTCGTCGCGCACCGCGTCCGCCCGTTCGCTCAGCTCCTCGGGATCTTCCGAGGCGAGAAGCCAATCCGCATCCATGGCCCGCGGGGCCTGCGCTCCGGGCATCAGAAGCCGGCGGACCGCCTCGCGCTCCTTCCGGGCACTGGCCAGCACGCCCAGCAGGTCGATCCTGCGCTGGCCTTCCACGGAGCGCACCTGCCGGGCCGTCTGCTCCACCAGCTTGTCGTAGGCCAGCACCAGTTGCTCCAGCCGGTCATTGCGGGACTGCTTGAGCGCCTCCAACTCCCGGTTCAGAAGGGTCAGGGAAGCGGACAGCTCCTGGCTGCGACGCAGCAACTTCTGCAGGCGGAAGTCCGGCAGCAGGTCGCCGGAATCGCTACTGGATTTGAGCCGCTTGATCTCGGAAGCCATCTGCTCGTGACGTCTGGCCATTGCGTCTCGCTGTGTCTGGACCTCCATGCGGGCGTCCTCGATGCGCTCCAGGATCAGGCGGATCGAGGTGATCCGGTCCACCAGGTCCGGCGTCGGAGCGGCCTGGCCGGTGGCCCTTCCGGCCAACAACCAGGCGAGCACACCGATGATGAGGGCAATCCTGCGCATGACCCTTTCCTTCCAGAAGGCATTATTCGCAAGCTGCGTGCCAACCCCCCCCGGCCACGACCGGCCTGGACGGCAGAAAAAGATCTTTGTTCGCGAGCAGTTGCGTGAGTATGTGTTCCGGCCTGGGCAACGCCGGGGCCCGGCGGCGCCAGAAAACCGGCGATCCATCAGAAATTCGAGTGGAATACGGGCCCTACTCACCCCTCAATTCCGTACTTCTCCAGCTTGTAGTACAGGGCCGAGGTCTTTATCCCCAGCAGGCGGGCGGCCTCCGTCTTGACCTTACCCGCTTTCTCATAGGCTTGTTTCAGCAGGATTTTTTCCATTCCGTCGAGTACCTCCGGCAGTGTCCGGCCGGCCACTTCCACCCTCAGGGAGCCGTCGGCTGCCCGTGTCAGGCCCTTGCCGACAGCTACGCGGCCGCTCAGGTTGGACGGCAGGTCGGCCGCTCGCAACACGTCGCTTTCCGCGAAGACCATGGCCTGCTCGATGACGTTTTCCAGTTCACGCACGTTTCCCGGCCAGCGGTAGCTCCTCAGCACTTGCAGCGCTTCCGGCTCCACGTCGACGATGGTCTTGCCGGTCCGGGAGGCGAGCTTGGTCACGAAGTGGCGGACCAATGGCTCGACGTCCTCCGCCCTCTCCCGCAGGGAGGGCAGCCGGAGGGGGACTATGTGAAGCCGGTAGTACAGGTCCTCCCTGAAGCGGCCCTCGGAGACGAGCTGCTGCAGATCGCGGTTGGTCGCCGCGATCACCCGCACGTCCACCGACAGAGTCTCCTCCCCGCCGACCCGCTCGAACTCGCGCTCCTGCAGCACCCGCAGCAGCTTGATCTGAAGAGCCGGCCCGATCTCGCCGATCTCGTCCAGGAAGATGGTGCCCCCGTCGGCCAGTTCGAAACGACCGAGCTTGCGCCGGTTGGCGTTGGTGAAGGCGCCCTTTTCGTGGCCGAACATCTCGCTCTCCAGCAGGGTCTCGGCCAGGGCACCGCAGCTGACCCGGATGAAAGGGCCGTCCGTGCGCCGACTCAGATCGTGCAGGGCGCGGGCCACCAACTCCTTGCCGGTTCCGCTCTCCCCGGTGATCAGGATGCTCGAGTCGGTCGGACCGACCTTTCGAAGGCTGGAGAACACCTCCTGCATGACCGGCGACTCGCCCACCATGGACGAGAAGTCCGCATCACCGTGGACCTGCTCGCGAAGGATCAGGTTCTCGGCCTTGAGCCGGGTCCGTTCCTTCTTTACCCGGGCCACCTCGAGCGCCTGGTCCAGCTTGGCGCGCAGCACGTCCGGGGTGAACGGCTTGGTGATGAAGTCGAAGGCGCCCAGCTTCATGGCCTCGACCGCGGTCTCCACTGTGCCGAAGGCTGTTATCACCAGCACGACGGCGTCCTCGTCCTTCTCCTGGATCGCGCGCAGCACCTCGATGCCGTCCACGGGCTCCATCTTCAGGTCCGTGATGGTGAAATCAATCCTCCTGGACTTGAACAGCTTGAGACCGGCCGTGCCATCGGCTGCCACGTGGACCTTGTGTCCTTCCTTGGCAACCACGGCGGCGACGCCTTCGCGAATGGTCTCGTTGTCGTCGATGATCAGCACGCTGGCCATCAGGAACCCTCCAGGGGTTGGTCGATCTCATCCGCCGGCAGGCGGATCAGAAACGTGGTCCCCTCGTTCTCTTTCGAGAAGACCGAAATGGTCCCGCCGTGACTCTCGACGGTCTTGCGTACCAGCGCCAGGCCCAGGCCGGTCCCCTTCTGCCGAGTCGTAAAGAACGGCTCGAACACCTGCTCGCGCAACTGCTCGGGGATGCCGCAGCCCTGGTCGGAGACCTTCAGAAGCAGCCCTCCGGCCGGGTCCGGCTCGAGGGTCAGTTCGACCAGGCTTGCTTCCGAGGAGTCCGAGGAGGCCTGGATGGCGTTGCGAACCAGGTTGAGCAGCGCCCGGCGCATGCGCTCCTGATCCCAGCGGATCGGCCCCATGTCCGCGTCCACGCGAACCTCCAGTTCGACCCGGGCCTCGGCCAGCTCCGATTCGCACAACGAATGGATCTGCTCGAACTCGAGCCCGGGGTCGACCAGGGCGAGATCGGCCGGCTTCTTGCGGGCGAAGTCCAGAAAGTCGTTGACCACCCGGGCCAGGTAGTCCAACTCTCCGGCGATGCGCTCGACGTACTTTTTCGCGGTCTGGTCGTCCCGAAGCTCCTCCGCGAGAAGACCCACGAACAGGGTCATCCCACCCAGCGGGTTACGCACCTCGTGGGCGATGCCCGAGAGCATCATCTGCAGTCGTCGATCCCTGGCCAGGATGGACTGGCGCATGTCGTTCAAGGTGCTGGCCAGTATTCCGATTTCGTCTCTCGTCTCGACCCTGATTTCTCCCTCCAGCTCCCCCCGGCCGATGTCCCGGGCCGCGCGGGTCAACCGGCCCAGCGGCCGGGTGATTCGGCGGGAGACCAGCAGGGCGACCAGCACGACGAGAGCCAGGGCCAAGGCTCCGACCATGGCCAGCGTCCGGTCCAGACGGCTCAAAGGCCCGAAGAAAGCGGCGCTGCCGTCCACGCCCACGGCAGCTACCACCCGACCGTCGATTCGCACCGGGGCGAAACCGGTTTTGAACAGCTTTCCATCCTGTCCGGCGAACAGCACCGACGAGCGGGAGTTGCCGGCGAAGACCTCCTGCAACTCCGCCCGGTTCACGGCGAGGTCGGCAATCGGCTCAGCAATGGCGTATCCTGCATCGCTGTCCACGAGGGCCCTTTCGTGGCGATCGAACAGGACGATCCGTTCGACCCGGGTGGCCCGCTTCAGATCGACCAGCCTGTCCATCAGGTTGCGATAGGTCCTGGTCTGCTCGTCGCCGGGTTGCAGGGACACCGCTCGGGGACGGCCCACCTGCCGTGACGCGGCTCTGGCGACGGCCATGAGCGCCTCGCCGAGCTGATGCTCCATGGCGTTACGAGCCGCCTGGTGGGCCAGCCATCCGATCCCGATCCCGATCAACCCGGTGGGCAACAGGTAGGCCAGCAGCAGCTTGATCCACAACCGGAGGCGAGGAGGACGGGCCGCTTGACTCGGGCTGGCTGGGTCGCGGGTCATGGGATACGAATCGTCCAGGGCGGACCGGAGGACTCAACCGGAGGATCAGAACTCGAACCGGTACCCCGCCACAGTCGACAGACCAGAGACGTTGACGTTGCTGACGACATCATCAAAGTCCACGTTGGAGATCCCGGCGCGAACCTCGACCAGCAGGTAGCCCGGCCCGAGCTTGGCCTCGGCACCTGCGCTCACGTGTCCGCCGAAACCCACGGCCGATCCGGAGGTGGCGCTGCCGGGATCATTGGCGTATCCCACCTCGGCCCAGCTGAGGAACAGGTCTCCTCCCACCCCAATAAAAGGCTCGATGAACATGCCCAGCGGGATGCGGTAGAACAACTGGAGCGAGATCGGCACGACTGTGATATCGAGGGTGGTCTCGGTGGTCGACTGGTGTAGAACCCCCGAGTACTGGTGATAGCCGGCCTCGATCCCGAGCGTCAGCCGACCGTCGAAAACGGGCAGCACGTAACGCAGGTCCAGGGCGACGGTGAAGGAGGTCGCGCCGATGCCCTGCAGCGGACTGATCTGACCCAGCTTGGCGCCGACGGACATGAACGATACGGCGACTTGCGGCGCGGGCTGTTCTATCGAGGGAGGCTCGGCGGGTGTTTCTTCGATGGTCTCGACCTTGCGGACCGGTTCTTCCGTCGGTCTTTCCTCCACCGGTTCCGGCGTCGTCTTCTCCTCGGCCACCTTGGTCTCGACCGGTTCGGGGGCCTTGGCTGGCTCGGGCGCCTTGACAGGCTCGGGCGCCTTGATCGGTTCTGGGGACTTGGCCGGTTCGGCCGGTTCGTCTATCTTGGCCACCTTGATCTCGTCCTCCGGCTTCTTCTCATCTGGCGCACCGATGGGGGCCAGCGGGACCAGGCCTATGTCATCGTCCGGCGGTTCGGTGCCGCCCATCGCCACGAGGGGAACCAGGGCGAGGTCATCGTCTTCCAGGACGGCGCTCTGGTCCGCGTCGGTGTCGTAGCCGATGCCGATGGTCATGCTGATGCCCCGGGCGGCACGCAACGAGAAGGTGTAGTTCTGCGAGCCCGGGGGGACCTTGAGATTGAAGATTTTGGGCGTGGACAGGAAGATGGAAGCGTTTTCCTTGTAGGAGCCCACACGGGAGCGGAAAAGCTTGAGCATGGCCTTCCTGATTCGCCTGTTTTTACGACGGATTTCGAACTGGCCCTGGTATGCCGCCCACTTCTGGGAGTGGTTGAGCCGTACGGTGATCGCCAGCTTGCCGGGGCCGACCAACTCTAGCCTCAGCGGGTTTCCGGACATCACCTGGTAGCCGTATGACCCGTCCGTCGACATGGTCAGCGCACTGTGGTCGGTCTTGGGGACGACCGTGACGGGCTCGGCAGTCGCCATGGAGGTGAGCAGGAACAACAGGCTCACGGCCGTGGCGATCGCGAGAATCAACGCTTTCATCCTGGTCTTGAACATCGCAACCTCCGTGGGATTTCAGAGCGCATCATATTGTATGACATGCGGCCTCAAATGGCAAAGGTCTTTAAAAAATCGCCCCAAACCTCTTTTCATCTCGGACGAATTCTGGGATAATAAGGATCTGTGTTCTTTGAACGTTTGGTTTCGTCGGTGCGGGTCAGGTGCCCGCTGGCCCCATCGTCAGCGGCCTCGCCGCAGTCGCTGGGACGAGAGGAAAGTCCGGGCTCCAAAGGGCAATGGTGCTGGTTAACGGCCAGTGGAGGCAACTCCAAGGAAAGTGCCACAGAGAACAGACCGCCCGCACCCGGGTACTGGTGCGCATGGGGGACGCCCCGTTGCGGGGCCTTTCCCCTCACCCCGCTCAGGGTTTTTCCCCTGAGAGGGACGGCAAGGGTGAAACGGTGTGGCAAGAGCGCACCGCCGGAATGGTGACATTCCGGGCACGGCAAACCCCACCTGGTGCAAGGTCTCACAGGGTGCGCCCCGCCGAGCGGGCCTGTGGCCCGATCGGCGAGGATGGACGGCCCGTCCGAGTCACCCGGGATGACCGCTGGAGGCGGTCGGCGACGACCGTCCTAGATGAATGGGCACCGTCCTGGCGAGGGCAACCCCGGCAGGGAACAGAACCCGGCTTACGGCCCGCACCGGCGAAACCATTAATTTTTGCAGAGGAATTCCCTGTAGTAGAGGATGCGGTGACAGAACGGGCAGGTCTCGATCTCCTGACCCTTGAGGACGACGTTGTAGAGTTGGGGCGGGATGCCCATGTTGCAGCCCTGGCAGTGCTCGTCGAGAACGGGCACCACCGCCACGCCGTCCCGGCGTTTTCTTATGGTGTCGTACTGGCGGCACCAACGGCCGCTGACACTGGCGACGGCCTTGGTGCGGACCTTCTCCTCCTTCACGATGTGGGCGTTTAGCGAGTCGAGCTTTTCCTGCAACTCGGAGCGTTCGGCCGAAAGCCTCTTTTCTTCTTCGGCCATGTCTTCTTCCTTCTGCGCGATGCTTGTCTTGAGGTCCTCGATGTCCTGCATCTTGCGCAGGATTTCGTCCTCGATGCCCAGGTTGGCCTTGCGGGCGGCCTCGATTTCGCGCGACAGCGCCTGGTAGTCCCGGTTGGTCCTGATCTCGTTCAGCCGGCCTTCCCACTTTTTGATCTTCGCCTTCTCGGCCTTGAGGTCGCTCTCCAGCATCCTCCGGGCCAATTCGGCTTCTTCGAACTGGTTCTTCTCGGCCGTCAACTCCTCGTGCTTGCTGCCCAGCAACTGGTCGATTTCGTTCATCCTCGCCGGAATCTGGCGCCGGTCCTTCTCCAGATCGCGGATTCGGATGTCGATTTCCTGCAGAGCCACGAGCGCCTTCAGTGTTTGCAGCGAACTCACGTCGGGAGCCTCCCTCGCCCAATCCCTGGTACAAAAAAAGCGCCCGGGTTTGTCCGGGCGCGCATCACATCGATTCTGGGGTGGCTGATTCCGATACGGCCCCCCATGATCAGGAATCCGGGACGTTTGGCCAGACCGCATCGGAACATGGACGCAAGCTACCCGCTGCGAATCGGGCTGTCAACAGAAAAAGAGGAACTGGGCCCACCAGGATTCGAACCTGGGACCAACCGGTTATGAGCCGGCCGCTCTAGCCGCTGAGCTATGGGCCCGAAGTCATTCACCTTCCACGAACGAGCGCAGGCGCTTGGACCGGGAGGGGTGACGCAGCTTTCGCAAGGCCTTGGCCTCGATCTGACGTATGCGCTCGCGCGTGACTTCAAAGTCCTTTCCGACCTCTTCCAGGGTATGGTCGGATTTTTCGCCGATCCCGAACCGCATCCGCAAGACTTTTTCCTCGCGGGGCGACAAGGTGGCCAGAACCTTGCGGGTTTGCTCGGACAGATTCAGGTTCATGACCGCCTCGGACGGAGAGGTGACCGCCTTGTCCTCGATGAAATCGCCCAGGTGGCTGTCCTCCTCCTCGCCGATGGGGGTCTCCAGCGATATGGGCTCCTTGGCGATCTTCAACACCTTGCGGACCTTCTCGAGTGGCAACTCCATCTTATCGGCGATCTCTTCCGGGATCGGCTCCCGGCCGATTTCCTGTACCAGGTAGCGAGAGGTGCGGATCAGCTTGTTGATCGTCTCGATCATGTGTACCGGAATGCGAATGGTCCTGGCCTGATCGGCGATGGCACGGGTGATGGCCTGACGGATCCACCAGGTGGCGTAGGTGGAGAACTTGTATCCCCTGCGGTACTCGAACTTGTCCACCGCCTTCATCAGGCCGATGTTGCCCTCCTGGATGAGGTCCAGGAACTGCAGCCCGCGGTTGGTGTACTTCTTGGCGATGGAAACCACCAGGCGCAGGTTGGCCTCGACAAGTTCGCTCTTGGCCCGCTCGGCCTTCTTCTCGCCCTCGAGGATCGCCTGGTAGGTCCTGCGCAGTTGATCCACCGTCAAGCCGCCTTCCTGCTCCACGCGCTGGCGCTTGCGGAAGGCGCCGCGGATCAAGCGGTCCATCTCCATGATCTCGTCCTTGCGGATCCCCAGCTTACGGCTGATACGCGCTTCTTTCCCGCGCGACGAGCGAACCTCGCGGATGGTCTTGCGCAGTTCCTTGAGCGTCATACCCGTGCGCCGCTCACAGGCGGAGATGTCCTCCTCGGTCCGGTCCACTTGTACGATCAGGGTTTTGAACTTGGAGACGATGTTGTCGATCTGGTGTTTGACCATCCGGATGTCTTCCAGGGCCGCCAGCATTTTCTCGCGGTTCTCGGCGATGGACGCCTGGCTGGCGGCGCGCTTGGCCGCAGACAGACATTTCGATGAACGCAGCTGGTTCTCGATACGTTCGTTGATCTGGCGCAGCTTTCGGATCTTGTCGAACTGGGCGATCGCCCGTTGGGTGGCCTTGTCCTCATCGACCTCGCCCATGTCGTCGTCGAAGTCCTTGAGTACTTCCCGGACGCGCAGCTTGCCCTGGCGCAAGCGTTCGGCCAGGCTCTGGATCTCGCGCATGGCCAGCGGAGATTCCAACACCACCCGCATGACTTCCTTCTCGCCATCTTCGATTCGCTTGGCGATCACCACCTCACCTTCGCGAGTCAGGAGAGATACCGAGCCCATCTTTCGCAGGTACATGCGGACCGGATCACTGGTCTTGGAGGCGCCGGGATCTCCATATGCATCGCGTTCCGTCTCGGCTTTGGCGCGCATCTTGGCTTTGGACGCCGCGGGCGGATCCTCTACCACTTCGATCTCCTCTTCCCCCAGAAATGACACCAGTCCATCCATCTGGTCCGAGCTGACCAGGTCGTCCGGCAGGCTGTCGGACACCTCCAGAAGGGTCACGAAGCCTTGGTCCTTGCCCTTGAGCAGCAGCTCCTGGATCTCCTTGCGGTCCTTGGCGTCGGTGAACACCCCCCGTGGCAGGATCTTCTTCGCTTTGGCGGACAACTGCTGCTCGTGGACGCGCATGAACGGTTTGGAATAGGGTCTTTTCATCTTCTGTTTGGCCATTGGCGTCGAGGCCTCGAGCGGGCGGGCCTTGTCCTTGATGGGCCTGGCCTTGGGCCTGGGCCTGGGCTTGGGCTTGGCGGTGGACGATTTCTTGACCCGGGCGCCTTTGGCGGCACTCGCCTTTATGGTTTTTGAGGCCTTTTGTTTTACCATCCTCTCCTCTCCAAACAACTTACTGCGCAGTCCCCGCAGCAACCCACCGATGACGGAGTCGTCCTGGTGCGATCGTCGATCGCGACCAGCGCCGTAGGACTTGTTCTGGCTCATGGCCCTCTCTTGATAGCCAAATCCAGTGCCTTCAGTTCCCGTGAGAGCCTCAGTTTTTCCACCTGCAAGTCTCGCGATTCTTCACCTCGTCCATCTCGCTCGGATTGTTCGATTCTCTCTTGGAGCTGTCCCACGTTTCGCTGGAGCTTGGCCATGCGTATCTCTTTTATGGTGCACGCCAAGTCTTCTCTCGTGCTTTCCTCGGAACGTTCATCGGCGTTCATCAGAGCGGCTGTCAGCTTTTCCAAGATGGCCGAGTGCTTGATCTGGGATAGACGTGCTGCGGGTGACGACTCATCGCGTTTGTCGAGAAATCCAACGAGCAACTCTCGTACCGTATCCGAGCTGACGAGATCGACGACGTTGTTTTCGGTGATGATCCGAGCCAATTGTGGGTGTTGTACGAGCAACGACAGGCAATGGATCTCTTTTTTCGATACGCGTTCTTCGGGTTGTTCGGCGTCGGATGACGAAACCGGACCTTGTCGACTGAAATTACGCCGTTTTTGCTTCTGGAGCGACTCCCTGATATTCCTTTCGTCGATCCGGAAGCGCTCGGCCACCAGGCGCAGGTAACCGCCGAGCCTCACGCTGTCGGTACAAGCCGCGAGCAGTGGCAACAGGCGCTTCATGGCGCGGGTGCGAGCCTCCACGTCGGAGCCTGCGTCGGTCGCCATCCGGTCGGACAATACCTCCACCGTCGGCCTTGCCCCTGCGAGCAACTCTTCGAACGCTTCGCGGCCGTGTTTGCGCACGAAGGAGTCGGGGTCCTCGCCTGTCGGAAGTAGGAGCATGTAAGGCGAGATGTCCCGGCCCAGCAGGGTTTCGGCAGCCCGGAAGGAGGCCTTGAGCCCAGCCTCGTCGGCGTCGAACACGCATATCACGCGTTCGCAGAACCGCTTGATCAACCTGGCGTGGCCCTCGGTCAGGGATGTGCCGCAGGTGGCCGCCACCTCATCGATTCCCACGGCCACGAGGGACAATACGTCGAAGTATCCCTCCACCAGGATGACGCGGGAGTTGCGCCGGATGGCAGGGCGAGCCGGCGCCAGGCCGTAGAGGATGTCGCTCTTGTCGAACACCGGCCCCTGGGGCGAGTTGATGTACTTACCGCCCTGATCCTCCGGATCCAGCTTGCGCGCCCCGAATCCGCGGACCTTGTCGTCGAGGCCGGTGATGGGGACGATCAGCCGGTTGCGAAAGAAGTCGTAGGGGCGGCCCTTTCCAGTCACCAGCAGGCCCACCGCCAGCGCGTCGTCGGACGACGAGTCGGTACGCCGCAGGTGATCGCCGAGGTTCTGCCAGCCGGCCGGCGCACAGCCCAGGCGGAATCGCCGCGCCAGGTCCTCGCTCACCCCGCGTGAGCGGAGATACTCCCGCGCGATTCGCCCGGCCTCGCCCCGCCACAGGCACTCCTCGTAGAAGCTCGCCGCCCGTTCGAGCAGGCCGAGGAGACGCTGCTTGCGTTCCCGCTTCTGCGGGTCGACCGTCCGGCGGGCCGGTAGATCCACCCCGGCTCGCGCGGCCAGGTCCTCGAGCGCCTCGGGAAAGGTCTTGCCCTCCATGCGCATCAGGAATGTGAAGGAATCCCCGGACGCCTGGCATCCGAAACAGTAGAAGAAGCCCTTCTGCGGACTGACGGAGAAAGAGGGTGTCTTCTCGGCGTGAAAGGGACACAGGCCCACGTATCTGTTTCCCACCTTCTTCAGCCTGAGGTAGCGCCCGATCAGTTCGACGATGTCCGTGCGCGACCGAACCGTCTCGACCGCGTCGTCGCGAGAGGTCGGGCTCACCACATCCTCCGAAAACAAACAAACACAACGGTCTTCGCCAGAATCCGCCTCAGGCACACCAACCCCCGGTTGAGCATGGCTACCGGGTATCGCCGCATCCTGGCAAGTCCGTCCCTGTGCTTCGGTTGCGCCTCAAGACCTCTTGCGCATCTTCTTGAGCAAGCGCTTCTTGGCCGCCAGCGCCTTCTTCTTCTTGCGAACGCTGGGCTTCTCGTAGTGCTCGCGCTTTCGAATCTCGGACAGTATTCCCGCCTTCTCGCACTGCTTCTTGAAACGCTTCAGCGCGCTCTCGAAGGACTCTCCATCACGTACTCTAACGCCCGGCATACAGCGATCACCCCCTTTCGAGAGGGATGACGACTCGGCCCGCCGCGAAAAAGGCGCAGTCCAAGCCCTGAGGAAGGACCTATTATAGGCATTGCCCGGGGCCTGTCAAGGGCCAAAAAACGCCTTTGTTTTGGCATGTTATCAGACGGCGGCAATCTGGCGAGCCCCCCCGCGCATTTCCAAGCGTCCGTGTTGGCAACCCGACGCCGCCCGCATATACTCCAGGACCATGCATGGAGACGATCGAGTCTCGCCTGGGCCGACCGAAGGACAGGCTCCGGACGATGTCCTGGAGGGAATCCTGGACAGGGTCGTCTACTCCAACGAGGAGAACGCCTGGAGCGTGGTGCGCCTGGCGATGGAGGGCCGGCGGGAGCTGGTCACGGCGGTCGGCAAACTGTTCGGCGTCCAGCCGGGGGAGAGCCTGCGCCTGCTGGGCCGGTGGGTCCAGGATCGAAAGTACGGCGAGCAGTTCCGGGTGCAGACATTCTACACCACGACGCCGTCCACCCTGAAGGGGGTCGAGAAGTATCTCGGCTCGGGGCTCATCCTGGGCATCGGCAAGACGATGGCGGCCCGGATCGTTGCGCACTTCGGGATGGACGCGCTGGAGGTGATCGAGAACCATCCCGAACGGCTCTCGGAGGTGGTGGGGATCGGGACGGTTCGCTCGCGCAGGATCCTGGAGGCCTGGGCGGAGCAGCGCGAGATCAAGGAGGTGATGATCTTCCTCCAGTCCCACGGCGTCTCCACCACCTACGCGGTGAGGATCTTCAAGACCTACGGCCAGCGGGCCATCGCCGTGGTCAAGGAGAACCCCTACCGGCTCGCGATGGACGTCTTCGGTATCGGGTTCAAAATGGCGGACCGGATCGCCGCAAGCCTCGGCATCACCCCGGACTCGCCGCGGCGGGCCGAGGCGGGCGTGCTCCACGTGCTGGATGAGCTCTCGGGCGAGGGACACCTCTTCTGCCCCCGTGACGAGTTGATAGAAAGGACGGTCTCGGTGCTTCAGATCGAGGCGCCCATCGTCGAGCGGGCCGTCTCCGACCTGGCTGGCGAGGGCCTGGTGGTGCGGGAGCCGCGCGCCGGCAAGGAGGCCGTCTACCTCAAGCCCCTGCACGTCTGCGAGGCGGGCGCGGCAGAGCGGCTGCGCGCCGTACTCGGGACCGCGGCGAGCCGCATCCGCATCGACGTCGAGCGGGCCATCGCCTGGTTCGAGCAGCGGCAGGACATCCGGCTGGCCGAGGGGCAGCGCGAGGCCGTCCGCAAGGCGGTGGCCAGCAAGGTCCTGGTCGTCACCGGCGGGCCGGGGACCGGCAAGACCACCGTGCTCAACGCCATCCTCCGCATCCTGGAGAGGAAGGGTCGCCGCATCCTGCTCAGCGCTCCGACGGGAAGGGCGGCCAAGCGGATGGCGGAGGCCACCGGACGCAAGGCCCGGACCATCCACCGGCTGCTGGAGTTCGCTCCGAAGAGCCAGCGCTTCGAGCGCAACGCCGGCCGCCCCCTGGAGGCCGACCTGCTGGTGGTGGATGAGGTGTCCATGGTGGATGCGGTGCTGTTCCACAGCCTGCTGGGGGCGACGCCGCCCCGCTGCCAGCTCGTCCTGGTGGGCGACACCGACCAGCTGCCGTCCGTGGGGCCGGGCAACGTGCTGCGGGACCTGATCCGCTCCGGCGCGGTCGAGGTCGTCACCCTCTCGGAGATCTTCCGCCAGGCGCGGCAAAGCATGATCGTGACCAACGCCCACCGGGTCAACCACGGCCGGCTCCCCAGGCTGAAGCGCGCCGGCGATGCCGAAGACCCGGGCGACTTCCACTTCATCGAGCGGGACGACCCGGAGCGGGCGCTCGCCACCATCAAGGAGCTGGTGTCGACCCGCATCCCGCGCCGGTACGGCTTCGACCCCCTCGACGACATCCAGGTGCTGACCCCCATGCACAAGGGTCTGCTGGGCGTGACGAGCCTCAACGCACAGCTTCGGGCCCTGCTCAACCCGGAGGGCGAGTCCATCTCACGGGGCGCCAGCCTCTTCCGGGCCGGCGACAAGGTCATGCAGGTCCGGAACAACTACGAGCTGGACGTGTTCAACGGCGACATCGGCCGGGTAGCGGCCGTGGACCCGGTCGGGCGGGAGATCCGGGTCCGCATCGACGGCCGGTTGGTCCGCTACGACTTCGCGGACCTGGACGAGCTGGTGCCGGCCTTTGCCTGCTCCATCCACAAGTCGCAGGGCAGCGAGTACCCGGCCGTGGTCATGCCCATACACACCCAGCACTACGCCATGCTCCAGCGCAACCTGCTCTACACCGGGATCACCCGGGGGAGGCGGCTGGTGGTGCTGGTGGGCAGCCGCCGGGCGGTCGCCATCGCGGTGAGGAACGACAAGGTCCGGAAGAGGTTCACCTGGCTGGCGGAGAGGCTGGCGAGCGGAGCAATCCCCCCGATTTTAGCAACAAGGGAAGTGGAATGAGCGGTAGCGGGTCAGCCGGCCTTGGCCCGGACTTCGGCCAGTAGCGCCAGGACCTTGGCGGCGGCGGCGGAGCCCTGGGCTACCGTGTCGGGGATGTCCATGGCGCCGGAGCAGCCGCCGGCGATGAAGACGCCCTTGGTGGTGGTGGAGACCGGCGAGATCTTCTGGCTTTGCTCGACGAAGAAGCCGTCGTCGTCGCGATCGAGGCCGAAGTGCTTTGCGACCTCGTCGCTGTCGGCGCGGGACTCGAAGGCCGGGGTGAGGACCACCATGTCGACGGGCACGCGGACCAGCTCGCCCAGCAGGGTGTCCTCGGCCTGGACCACGAGCTGTTCGTCCTCGAGGTCCTCGATAGCAGAGGCCTCGCCTACCAGGACCTTGTACTCGGCGCCGCGCCAGACCTGGGCCGCCTTGCCGCGCACGAAGCGGACGCCCTCGTGCTGCAGGCGCTTGTAGAACTCCTCGTAGCCCTTGCCGAAGCAGCGCATGTCGATGTAGAAGCTGTACAGCCTGCAGCCCTCGATCTTCTCCGAGACCAGGTGTGCGTACTTCAGGGCATACATGCAGCATACCCGCGAGCAGTACGGATTGTAGTTCTCGTCCCGGCTGCCGGTGCAGTGCAGGATGGCCACGCTCCGCGGCGTCCGGCCGTCCTTGGTGACCACCTTGCCGCCGGTCGGGCCGGCGGCGTTGTTGAGCCGTTCGAACTCCAGGGCGTTGTACACCTCCGGGTAGCGGCCGTAGCCCAGCCGCGGGATGCGGGTCATGTCCATGATCTGAAAGCCCGTGGCGACCACCACGGCCCTCACCGAAAATTCCTCGAAGCTGTCCTGCTGCTCGAAGTCGATCGCCTCGGGCTCGCAGAACTTGACGCAGATGCTGCAGCGCTTCTTGAGCGTGCCGTCCTTCTTCTTCTTCGGCGGCTTGAACCAGGCGCAGGTGCCGCGGTCGATGACCGGTTTATTGGGCACTGCCTGGGGGAAGGGCATGTAGGCGGCCCGGCGCTTGGCCAGGCCCTGGTCGAACTCGCTCGGGGTCCTGTACGGGCACTTCTCCATGCACACGCCGCAGCCGGTGCACTTGTCGTAATCGATGTAGGTCGCCTTGCGGCGCACCTTGACCCGGTAGTCGCCGAACTCGCCCGAGATCTCGTCGACCTCGGAGTAGGTCATCAAGTCGATGTTGGGGTGCGAGCCGACCGTGGTCATCTTGGGGGTCAGGATGCAGGCCGAGCAGTCCAGGGTGGGGAAGGTCTTGTCGAACATGGCCATGTGGCCGCCGATGGTCGGTTCCCGTTCGACCAGGCGGACCTTGACGCCCGCGTCGGCCAGGTCCAGCGACGCCTGGATGCCGGCGATGCCGCCGCCCACGACCAGCACCGACGATTTGGAATCGTTCGCGTTCGCCATTTTCGAACCTCGTTCGGTGGAATCAACCCAGCGATTCCGCCACCAGCTCGGTCAGGTCCTTGACCTGGATGGCGTCTTCCTGGTTCAGGTTCAGCCGGCTGTCCTCCAACATGCTGATGCAGTACGGGCAGCCGGTGGCCAGCACCCCGGCGCCCACGGCCAGGGCCTCGGGGATGCGCAGGTCCGAGAAGCGCTCGCCGAACTTGGTCTCCATCCACATCCGGCCGCCGCCTCCACCGCAGCACAGGCTGGACTCGCGCACCCGGTACATCTCCACGAGCTCCACGCCGGGCAGGTTTTTCAGTACCTTGCGCGGCGGGTCGAAAACGTCGTTGTGGCGGCCCAGGTAGCACGGATCGTGGTAGGTGACCTTGGCATCGATGGAATTTTTCAGCTCGAGCTTGCCGGAGTCGATCAGCTCGTGAAGCAGCTGGGACATGTGGGTGACATCGAGCTCGGTGCCGAACTCGGGATACTCGTTCTTGAATGTGTGGTAGCAGTGCGGCGACAGCGTAAGCACGCGCGTAACCCCGTGTTTGTCGAACAACCCGCCGTTGGCCTCGACCAGGTTGGAGTACAGCTTCTCGTCGCCGATCTTGCGCATCGACTCGCCGCAGCAGCTCTCCTCGTCGCCGAGCACGCCCGCGCTGACTCCGGCCGCCTTCAGGATCTTGGAGGTCGCCTCGACCAGCTTCCTGGCCCGCGGGTCGTACGACGGCATGCAGCAGGAGAACAGCAGGTACTCGTGCCTGGTCTTGTCGAAGGGCTCAAAGCCCAGGTTCGCGGCCCACTTGTTGCGGTCCTCTCGCTTGCCGTTCCAGGGATTGCCGTCGCTCTTGACGCTGCCCAGCGCGCCGCGCAGGCTCTGCGGTATCAGGCCGGTCTCGCCGATCATCATCCGGATCGTGCGTATCAGGTCGAGGATGCCCACACCGCGGGGGCAGCGGACCTCGCAGGTCTTGCAGGTGGTGCACTTCCAGAGGTCCTCGCCCTCGTAGCCTTCCAGTCCCAGCTGCGCCAGGTGGATCAACTGCCGGATGTTCAGGGGATCGACGAAGCCCCAGGGGCAGCTGCCCGTACAGGTGGCGCACTGGTAGCAGAGGTTGAGGTCCTTGCCGCCCGACTCCTCGATGGCCTCGGCCACTTCGATAAACGGGGTGACGACTTCCATTACGTTGCTCCTTCGTGAAGGACAACGCCAATTACCCGGCGACCAGCCGGCAATATAGTTGGCGACCCGGTCCCGGTCAACCATTTTTGAGTGTACAGGGGATGTCTCAGCGCCGCTTGGAGCCGCGTGACGAGGACCGGCGGGACGAGGATGACCGGGACGACTTGCTGCTTCCCGAGGACCGGCGGGACGAGGACGGCCGGGACGTCTTTTTACTGGACGAGGGCTTGGAGTAGCTGCGGCTCGGTTTCGAGTTGGAACGGCCGGTGGACTTTGGCCCCCGGAAAGTGTTCGTCTTGTTACGCACCTTGGGCCTGGAGCGCGAGCCTGGAGTCTTGGACGGCGAGTGAACGGTCGGAATGCGGGGGCTGGGCCTGTATTGCCTGGTCTTTGGAGGCTTGAGGCCCTTGCCGGTTCCGCCCCGCGTGGATCGGGGGGGGCGCCGGGGGTGGATGGTGGCGCCGGGCTTGGGCCTGCGGGTGGCGGCCGGGAACTCGGAGACCTGGGCGCTGGACGGCGTCGGCTTCGCCATGCCGGGTCGATCGATCCCGGCGGGACGACCCTGACGACCTGATTGGACCACGCCCAGATCCACGCTCCTGACCCGGGAGGGGCTGCCCTTCTTCAAGGCCGAGGTGCCGATCCGCTGCGGTCCGGGCTTGAACCTGGGCCTGAACACGCGCAGACGGTCACCTGCGACCCCGAGTTTCTTGGACGCGCGGCGCACGTCGCGCTGATTGCGAGCCACGTTCTCGATCTTGTGGACCGGGATCCTGGTGTGGGTCACTCGCTGCACCGCCTTGCGGGACGGGCCCCGGTGACAGCCGCGGCCGGCCGAATCGCGGCAGCGGCGCGGATAGTAGGAGTGGCGGAACACGTCCTTGACCCGTCCGCGGTTGACGTAGTGGTGGTGCGGATGCCGGTCGCAGAAGTTATGCCAGGAGATGAAGGTCCAGTGGGAGTAGTAGACCGGGTAGTAGGCCCAGCCGAACCAGAAGTCGTATCCGGCCAGGATGGGCGCCCAGCCCACGTGCGGGCCCGAGTAGCGCCAGATCACCCGGGCCGGCGCCCAGACCCTTCCGGGGACCCACACCCAGCCGATGTGATCCAGATATGCCCAGCTGCCGTAATGGAACGGGGCCCATCCCCACTCGAAGGACGACGCCCAGGTCCAGCCGAATTCGGTGTAGACCCAGTGGCCGTATGTGTATGGACGCCAGTCCGCCGCCACACCGGTCGGACGCCAGACCCAGCCGTACTCGGGCGTCCAGATCCACTCGCCGAACGGGGCCAGCTTGTCGAAGAAGTAGTTGATGTCCACCTCCTCGGCGGGCTCTCCGTCGACCCATTCCTCTTGCTCGTATTCGTCCTCGGCCCACACCGCGCCGCCGGATCCGTCATCGTAGGTGTCGCCTTCTATGAACTCGTCGTCCTGGGCCAGGGCTGCCGGCACGACTGGAGGGCAGAGCAGCGCCAGGATCGATGTGGCAAGAAATACCAGAAGCAGTTGTGAGGTTCTCATGGTTGTCTCCTTTCGCCTCTGCGATCTCAAGCAAGATGCGTGCCAGCAACCCGGGTGTTTGTAAAAAGCGCTTGCTTCCCCGCCAGTTGGAAAATGCCTAGCCCCCATCGGCACTGCTGCCGACCCGTTGCCTGATGCGGGGTTGCCAAAACGGAATAGGCCAGAGATTCCAAATTCGTCCTTGGATGGATCATTCCGCCTGGTACTTTTTCAACTTCCGCCACAGCGTGTTGTACCCGATGTCGAGGATCTGCGCCGTGGCCTTCTTGTTCCCGTCGTTCTGCTCCAGGACGCTCAGGATGTATGCCTTTTCGACCTCGGCCAGGGTCATCGCCTTTTGCTGGCCCTCCACGATTGCGGGCAGATCGCGCTCATCCATGGCAAGCTGGAAGTCGTCCACTCGCAACTCGTTGCCCAGGGAGCGGATCACCGCCCGTTCCACGGCGTTTTCGAGCTCGCGCACGTTGCCGGGCCAGGGGTACTCGAGCAGGAAGCGTTCCGCCTCCGCGGACAGGCAGGCGATCGGCTTGTCTTCCTTGTCGGCCAGCTTCTGCATGAACAGCCGCACAAGGGGCAGGATGTCCTCTTTGCGTTCGCGCAGCCGAGGAATCCGGATCGAGATGACGTTCAAGCGGTGGAACAGGTCCTCGCGGAAGGCGCCCTCGCGCATGAGCCGGTTGAGGTCCTGGTTGGTGGCCGCGATCAGGCGCACGTCGACCTTGATCGCCCGGGAAGAGCCGATCGGCACCACCTCCCCTTCCTGTAGGGTGCGCAGCAATTTCTTCTGCATCTGCAGGCTCATATCCCCCACCTCGTCCAGCAGCAGGGTGCCGCAGTCGGCCGATTCGAACAGGCCCTTGCGGCTCGCCGTGGCGCCCGTGTACGAGCCCTTGACGTGGCCGAACAGTTCGCTCTCGAGCAGGTTGTCGTTGAACGCCGCGCAGTTGACCTTGAGGAACTTCTTGTCCCTCCGGGAGCTGTTGCGATGGATGGCCGCGGCCACCAGTTCCTTGCCGGTGCCGTGGTCTCCCAGGACCATCACCGTGGCCGACGAGCCCGCCACCCGGACGATCTCCTCCTGGATCTTCTTCATCTGCGGGCTCTCGGCCACCATGTGGGCGAACGAGGAACGCGTGATCTCCTTCTGCAATTCTGCGACTTCCTGCTCCAGCTTGCGCTGCTTATCCTTCTCGGCCAGCAGCAGCTTCTTCTGTGCCCTCTTCAACTCGGCGTTGCGGGTGTGGAGTTGCTCTATGGTCTGCTTCAGGCTGCTTGTCATCTCCGCGAAGGCTCGCGCCAGATCCCCGATCTCGTCCCGGCCTCCGGCCGGGATCGGCGTGTCCAGCTCTCCCTGTCCGATCCGCAGCGCCGCCCGGCCCAGTGCCTGGATCGGCTTGACCAGGCTCCGGGCGATGAACACCGCCAGCAGCATAACCAGTACCAGCACGAAGATCAGCGGCCAGTATACCGAGCGCTGGACCTGGATCACCTTGGCCGCGATCCGGCTGTTCATCTGGCGCAGCAACTCGATGAACTTGTCCACCCTCGTTCCCAGCATCACACCGCCGAAGATGCCGTGTTCTGCGTATCCGCCCGTGTCGTAGAAGATCGGGCTGTAGACCCGGGTGCGCAGCACACCGGCCAGGTTGTTGCTGGTGGCGATGCCGGTGTTGCCCTTGCGGGTCTCGAGCACCACGGCGTGGTAGCCCTCGCCCATCTTCCAGTCAAGTTGCAGCAGGTTCACCGGCGTGCGGCCGACCAGTCGCTCGGATTCCGAGGTCGTCTCGGCGTAGGCCGGGATGGGCCGGCCGAGACGGTCCACCCCGCGGACGTTCCACAGCTTGGGGTGGGTGATGATCCAGCCCTGGTCGTCGAACAGGTATGTGTAGTCCGCGTCGCGGTAGCCGGCGAACACGGTCGCATCCTCCTCCATGGCCTTGACGTGCTGGGTGAACTGCCTCAGGTGCAAGTGGTCCAGCGCCAGCGTCACCACCCCGGCCGGTTTACCGTCCCGTCCCGCCACCGCCGTGGCGAAGCGGATCGCGCCGTCGTAGTGCTTTCCTTCCACCACTTCCTCAGGCGCCAGCTGCCCGATCAGATCCTTGAGCTCCAGCTCCCGGGCCTGGAGTTGTTCGGGTGTGACCCGGCCGGGATCCTCCACCAGGATGCGTGACGGCTCGCCCGGGATTTTGTATACCAGCACCTGGCGGTCGTCCTCGGTGAAGGAGTTGACGTACTCGACAACGCCTGCAGCCCGGAGCATCTCGTACAGGAGGTAGCGATAGACCTTCTTCGCCCGGCTGTCGAGGTTTTGCAGGCGGGGGATGAGCCTGTCCAGGCCGAGTTGCTCGATCTTGTTCACGTGGAAGCCGTTCAGGTGCGAAACGTAGATCCGCCCCGGCGCGGCCCGGATCGCCTCGGAGAAGTAGTTCTCGCAGCGATATGTGGTCTGCTCGGGATCGCTGACGTTGCGGCGTCGCTCGGGCGGCACCGGCTGGCCTCGCATGACCAGCACCTGCTCCTGGCCCGCCGGATCGACGAAAGCGATTTCCTTGTAGAGCGGAGCCTGCACGCGCTCCTCGAACATCCGGTCGTTGGTGCCGGTGCGGATCCACACCTGTCGCTGGCGGCTGCGGGCGAATTCGTAGAAGGCCTTGTCGGTTCGCGGCAGGCTGGACAGTCGGTGCAGGTCCGCTTCGCATTCGCGCAAGAAAGCACTCACCTTCGCGGCGATGCCCTCGGCTCGACGTTCGTATGTGCGAGCGGTACGATCGGCGAGTTCGCGCACCTGCTCGAGTTGGTGGTTGACGAACAGCTCCACCGCGGCCAGCGGCACGGCGGAAAGCGCGAAGAACGCCAGCAGCAGCTTCCAGAGGAGCGAGTGCCGCGCCCGCTTCCGGCGAGCTGGTGGGTTTGCGTCTCGCGACCGCCCTTCCGATTTCGCGCCGGCCTGGCCGTCGCCGTCGGCGGGGATCACGCCCGCTCCTCGTCGTGGTCGTCGGCCGAACTCGCACCGGCCTGGGACTCGTCCGCTTGCCTCCTGGCGCGCTCGCCGCCCAGGGGCAATCTGACCCGGAATGAGGTGCCCCGGCCCAGGGTGCTCTCCACATCGATCTCACCCCGATGGTGCTCGACGATCTGGGACACGATGCTCAGTCCCAGACCGGTCCCCTTGCCGGCCGACTTGGTGGTGAAGAAGGGCTCGAACACGCGCTTGAGATCCTTTTCGGAAATGCCGGTCCCGGTGTCCGACACGGTCAGTTGCGCGGTCGTGCCATCGGTCGAGATGGTCGACAGGGTCAGCTCCCCGCCGCCCTCCATGGCGTGGCAGGCGTTGGTGATCAGGTTGATGATCAGCTGCAGAAGCTGGGTTCGATTGGCGACCAGCGGGGGGAGATCCGTCGCCAGGTCGGAGTGTACCAGGACGTCGTGCTTGCGCACGGTGTGTTCGCAGAAGCTCAAGCCCTGGGCCACCAGTTCGTTGAGGTTCAGGATCTCGTGGAGCTCGGAGGACGGCCGGCCGTAGGACACCAGGTCGCGGGTCAACTTCTGTATTCGCTCGGCGCCCTCGCGGATCTTTTCCATCTTGGAGATGTCGCCCGCGTCGGCAAGATCGCCCCGCATCTTCTTGAGCAGGAAATCGGCGTAGACCGAGATCGAGGTCAGCGGGTTGTTCAACTCGTGCACCACCCCGGCCGCAAGCTTGCCGAGCGAGGCCATCTTCTCGGCCTCGATGACCTGTGCCTCAAGTTCCCGCACCAGGGTCATGTCCTGTCCGACCAGGATCAGGCTGTCGATCTCTCCGTCGCGATCGCGCAATGCCGAAGGGTGGAAGATGATCTGCACCAGGTCCCCGTCGCGGTTGCGCATGCGGGCTTCCACGCCGACCGACGAGGGCTTGTCGGCGAAGGTGGCCGAGATCTCCCCGGCGAGGCGCTCGTGCTCCTCCGCAGGCACCCACATGAACAGATCGGTGCCGAGTGCCTGGTCCTTCTGGAAGCCCAGCAATCGCCCCATGGCCCGGTTGTAGACCAGGATCTGCCGGTTGACGTCGGTGACGATGATCAGGGCGTTGGCCTGCTCGAGGATGTCCGCCATGTAGTCCTTCAGGTAGGCGGTCTCTTCCAGCAGGCGCTGGTTTCTCAGGCCCATGGCCAGCTGGTTGGCCAGCGAGATCAAGAGCACCTCGTCGTCATCTCCCAGCGGGGCGTAGGCGTGACCTTCCAGGTGGATGACGCCGAACAACTGCTCGTCGGCCACGAGCGGCACCAGGATGATGTGCGTGCTGTTTGTGAATAGGCTTGGCGGCCGGTCGAAGGTCTCGACGGCGGATGCCTGGCCGACCGAGGCGTTGAGCCGGGTCTTGGCCATCGATGTGTGGGTCAGGTGGATCGTATCTGCCGCCCCCGGGACCAGTGGGCCCTGGTAGTCCACAAGGGTGGGCGTGAGAGTCTTGGGGTCGGTCAACTGGAGCAGGTAGTAGGCTCTGTCGAACAGCGCCTGGACCGCCTCGACGATCATGGCCAGGATTTCTTCCTGGCTGGCTTTGAGGCTCAGGTTCTTGCCCAGGTCCATGAAGACCTTCTGGACCTGACGTGCGTACTTGAGCTGCGCCAACGCGTTGCGAAGTCGTTCGTTGGCCTCGCCGATGGGATCGTAACCTTGCTCCACCATGTTTACCAGCCGCCCACCCCCCACTCGATCTCCATCGTCGCTGGCGCCACCTCTACTCCGGCTCCGAAGACCGGTCCAGATCGACGATTCGCTGGCCGCCCACGTACGACTTTGTCTCGTAGTGGGTAATTCGGCCGATCTTGCGCACGATGTCCGCCATGCGCTCGGACTCGGTGATGATCGTGTCGACTATCCTGCTGATGGCATCGGGGTCGTCAAGCTTGCGCTTGGCCATCTCGGCGTATCCCAGCACCGAGGTCAATGGCTGGTTCAATTCGTGCGCCGTTGCGCCGGCTAACTCGGCGATCACCGCCTGCTGCTCGGATTTCATCACCTTATCCTGGGCCTGGCTCAACTTGCGCTCGATGCGGAGGTGCTCGCGCAGGTCGGTGAAGATCCCGGCCGTGGCCACCTCCTTGCCGTCGTCCATGACGCACCAGGCGGAGATCTGGATGGGGATCACCTCGCCGTCTTTGGCGATCAGTTCCTTCCTGGTCGCCTTCAGTCGGCCGACCCCGCCGTTGTGCTCGTCGTGGAGCAAGCGCATGACCTCCTTGGCCACGCCGGGCGGGTAGAACTGGGTAATGTGCATCTTGCCGATCACCTCCTCGGCCGTGTAGCCGGTGATCCGCTCGGCACCCTGATTGAAGAGGATCAGGCTGCCCTTCATGTCGGCTGCGATGATGGCATCGACCGAGGAGTTGATCATGCTCTCGAGGAAGGTCTTGGTGCGCCGCAGCTCGTTGGCGATGCGCACGTTGCGCAGGGCCAGAGAGACTGCGGCGGCCACGGCGTTGGCGAAGAAGATGTCGCGGGCGGACAGTGTGCGGCGAAAGCGCTCCGAGCGCATGAACAACACACCGTCCACGCGATCGTCGTGGATCATGGGAAACAGGGCGATCGATCCGATGCCCTTGGACTCCAGGACCGGCAGGATGTCCTTCAGGCCGGGGTGGTCCTCCACCCGGCCGACCACCAGCGGGTGCCGGCTCCGGCACACCTCGCGGATCTCGGGGTATTTGTCCAGGTGGACCTCGATGTCCCGCACCGAGGCGTCCTCGCTCGCGGCCACGACCAGGCCGTGCTCGCCGTCCTCCTCGATCAGCACCACGGCACACCGGTCCACCCGCAAGACCGAGGCGGTCCGTACTACCACCAGGTGAAGCAACTCGCCCAGGTCCAGCGAGGAGGCCAGCAGGCGGGTCAGGTCGAGCAGGGCCTCCTGGTCCTCGTCGTTCCAGGCCGCCTCCACCTGTAGCCGGTTGCAGTCGTCGCGCGATTCCACGGCCAAGATGCTACCACGCCGGAAGTCGCCGGGCAAGAACCAGAAGAGAGATCCAGAATCCCTACTGGACCGGCTGGGAGACCGTCTAGCCGGGCACCACCTACCACTACCGTGCCCGTAATGAATTACCTGACCATGTCGGGGCCCACACCCTCGAAGAAGCAGTAATCCACGCTGCGGAAGCCCAAGGAGTAAACGAAGCGTTCGGGCGTAAAGTCCACCGGCAGGGGGTTGTTGTCGCCCACGTCCCCGTTGTCGATATCCCAGCCCTCATCGGCCCAGCGAGAATAAACCGCGTCGTTCCAGGCGGCCGCGTCGATGAATTGCTGCCACCAAGTGGCCACGTCGTCAGTGGCCGGTGTGCCCGCGGGCAGAGTGATGGCAAAGATGCGCCGCCGCTGATCCCGCACCCAGTTGGCATCCAGGACGGCCACGTTCAGCTCGCCCTCGTAGATGATGCCCCGGTTGTTCTTGTTGCAGGAACCGATGCTCATGAACTTGTCATCGACGATGAGCATCTTGGAATGGGTGTCAATGTTGGCGTAGCGCGACTCGGTCTCATCCCAGCCCCAGGTCACGACTGAATCGAAGGCCATGAGTTGGTAGGTGCGGTAGCGGCTGGGCCCGAACTCGGCCATCAGGGCCTCGTGAGTGGCATGGGTCCATTCGCAGCCCGGATCGAACCACTCGTCCACCGGCTTGGTGATGACGATCAGTTTCAAGGAGGACACCTGGCGCATGCGTTCGGCGATGGCGTCCGTCAGCAAGGGGATGCGCCAATACTGGTCCTCGATGAAGATGTAGTCCTCCGCCTGGGCCACGGCGTTGAACCAGGTCTCGGCGAGGGCGTGCTCCCAGAAGGGCTCAGGCATGGTGGCTGTCACCTGCACCTGCTTGCCGTTGTCCCGAGCCGGAATGTTGCGCTGGACGGTGAAGTCCGTGCTGTTCTCCGCGAACTTCACCCCGTCGGCCATGGCCTGGCTCCATCGCCGCTGGAAGATGTCCACAGCGTCCTGGGCCGCCGGTCCCTCCACGCGGATTATGTAGTCCCGCCGCACGCCCAGATCCGGGTCCCGCTCTTTGTTCATCACAGCTTCCCGCTCTGCCACGGTGGCGTCGTACTCCATCCGCCGGTGATCAAAGACGATCTGGTCCTGCGAATCCCAGTCGGTGGTCTTGACGTTCATGCCGCCGACGAAGGCGATCTGATGATCGATGGTCAGGAATTTTTGGTGCCAGGAGGCGATCTCGGCCTCGATGTCGAAGAAAGGCCAATCGGTCAAATCCGCATTGTAGGGTGAGATGGTCGAGTGGATCTCGGCCTCGGCGTCGAAGCTGCGGGTGGCGGTCTCGGTGAAGGCCTTGCGCAGCCGATCCCCGAAGGTGAAGGGGGCCAGCTCCCAGACAAACTCGCCGTAGGTTGGGTTGCCCTGACCCATGAACTCGAAGCCGTCGCCGGTGTTCTCGGCGTAAACGGCCAAGCGAGCGTCGGAGGTCATCCAGTCCAGAATGCTGTGGTCTCCCCAAAACTCGCCCACCAGGATACGCACGTGGGAGGGGATGCGCTCCAACAGTCCCAGGGCCGTGTTGGCCCAGCGCTCCCGCTCGCTCAGGTAGGCGTGGGTGGCCCAGGGGCGAACCAGCTCGAAGTTCGACATCCACCACCAGGTGGCGATGGTCACCTGCTGACTGGAGGCTAGGATGTCGGTGTAAACCCGTGCCCAGGCCTCCTCACCGTTGATGAGCAAATCGACCGAATTGCCGCGGCGAGCGGCCCGGCCCTGGGCCGAGAACCACTTGTGCCGCAGACCGGTGTAGACCGTATGCACCACCGCCAGACCCTCGCCCATCTCGCGCTGCTCGTGGCTCATGGACAGGCCGTGGCCGATGGCCCCCGCATCGGCGATCAAGCTGGCGGCAGCCAAATCGCTGCCGCCCAAATAGCTGACCTCGAAGCTCAAGTCCTCGTGCTCCGGCGCACTCAAACTGACGGCGTAGGAACCCGCGTCCCGCAGGGGCACCAGGACCACCGGATATCCGGCCTGGCTGACCGGCGAGCCACCGAGAGTGATGCTCAGCTCCGTCTTGGTCTCGGGCAGGGGCTGGGCCCAGATGTCCAGCACATAGATCTCCAGCCAGGCCTCGGTGGTCTGGCAGCAGCCGCCCTCAAAGCAATCCGGATCGGTGTCGTCGCAGTCCGGCCCCAGGCAGTCGTCGCCCACGCCATAGCCGTCATGATCCGCGTCCTCACAAGCTGTCGGGCAGCAGGCTCCATCCCAGCAGTTGGGATTGCTCTCGTCGCAGTCGGTGCCCAGGCAGTCGTCGCCCTGGCCCCGTCCGTCGCCATCCGTGTCCACGCAGTCATTGGGGCAGCACATACCCGCGTGGCAAGTGGCGTCAGTGTCGTCGCAGTCGGGCCCGGCACATTCTTCGCCCGTGCCGTAGGCGTCCTGATCCCCGTCCACGCAGTCGACCGTGCTTTCACAGCAGGCACCCTCGTGGCAGTCCGGCAAGCGATCCCGGCAGTCCGGGCCCAGGCAGCCACCGCCCACGCCGTAGCCGTCCCCGTCGGCGTCGATGCAATCGATGCTGGAGGAGGAAGTCCCGCAAGCTAAACCGGCGGTGAGCAGCAAGAGCGCTGAGAGCAGAAGAACCAGGAATCGAAGGCTCTTCATGAGATCATCTCCTTGGGTCGTCGTTACCAAAAGGGAGAACAGGTAAGACTAACCCCATTTATCCATCGCAGCAAGGGTCTTTCTTCAATTGACAGGCCCTAACGCCTTATGCTAGCAGTAAAAAAATGACAGGGGTAGCCCATGAAAAAGCGCTGCCAATGGTGTGAAGTCAACGACCGCATGATCGCCTACCACGACAAGGAATGGGGCGTCCCGGTCCACAACGACCGCAAGATCTTCGAGTTCATGGTCCTGGATGCCTTCCAGGCCGGCCTGAGCTGGTCGACCATCCTCAACAAGAGAAAGAATTTCAAAATTGCTTTCGACAACTTCGACCCCAAGAAGATCGCCCGCTACGACCAGCGCAAGATCCAGCGCCTGCTGAAGGACGCCGGCATCATCCGCAACCGCCAGAAGATAGAGGCCGCCATCGCCAACGCCAAGGTCTTCCTGAAGGTAAAGAAGGAATTCGGCTCCTTCGACGCCTTCATCTGGCAATTCGTAGGCGGCAAGCCCAAGCACAACCGCTTCAGAACCATGCGCCAGATCCCCCCCAGGACCAGGCAGTCCGACGCCATGAGCAAGGAACTGAAGAAACGCGGCTTCAAGTTCGTCGGCGCCACCATCTGCTACGCCTTCATGCAGGCAGCGGGCATGGTCAACGACCACGTGGTGAGTTGCTTCCGTTATCCGCAGATCCGCAAAATGTAACCCAGGGTCAGGCCCGCTGGTCCTGAACACTATCAAAATACAAGGCCCCTGAAAATTTCCCGCATTTTTTTTCAAGGTTCCCATTTTTTCCAAGTTGTGGGTATTACAGGATGGAGGCGGATGGACCGGGAAGAGATCATTCAGATCTACCAACGGTTGGGTCCTCTGATCTACCGGCGGTGTCTCAGGCTGCTGGCGGATCCCGAAAACGCCCGGGACGCCACGCAGGAGGTGTTCGTGCGCACTCTGCGCCACGCGAGCAAGCTGCCCGGCGACGACGAGTGTCTGCCCTGGTTGTACCGGGTGGCCACCAACTACTGCCTCAAGAAGCTGCGGTACGGCAGGCGCCTGGAGTTCCGCCGGCCTGAAGACCTGCCCGAACCGCTCGGCCGGGCGACCTCGGAGCGATGGCTGGCAGCGCGGCAGCAGGTGGTGGCGCTTCTCGATCTGTTCGACGACAAGACCCGGCGGATCGCCGTTTACGCATACATGGACGGCATGACCCAGGAGGAGATATCCGGGCTGATGGGGATCAGCCGCAAGACGGTGGGCAAGAAGCTGCGGCGGTTCACCGAAAGAGCCCGGGAGCTTCTGCAGCAGGAGCGGAGCGCATGAACATGGACGAAAAAGCAATTCGGGCCCGGATGGACGCCGATCCCTGCCCTTCGGACCTCCAGCTGGACGGGTTCTGGCTGGCCGGCCGCCCGCCAGACCATCCATTGCGAGCCCACCTGGAGAGCTGTCCCGACTGCCGCGAACGGCTCATCGAGTACGAGCGGGTGCACGAGGTGTTCGACCATGAGGTATTCCCGGACACGAAGGAGTCCGTGGCCGAGCGGCTGGCCCGGCGAGGCCTCCAGGGGCTCTTCCGGACCCGGCTGGCGATTCCGGTCCTGGCCGCATCCGCGGCGCTGGTCCTGCTGGTGGCGGGAGCGGTGCTCATGTGGCCCGGCAAGGAACATGCGAAAAAACCGCCTGGTGAGACGATCGGGATAAAGGGACCGATCGGCCTGCAGGTCTTCTGCCGGCGCGGCCAGCAGACTTTCCAGGCTCACCATGGCGACACCCTGCTCGCGGACGACCGCATCCGGTTCGTCATATCCTCGCCCGGATCGGGCTATGTCATGATAGTCTCCGTGGATGAGCGCGGCCGGGTCGGCCGCTACTACCCGACGCACGGCCCGGCGGCCCGGACTGCCGGCCTGGAACAGGAGCTGCCGGGAAGCGTGGCGCTGGATCGGAGCCGAGGCAAGGAGCGCATCTTCGCGCTGTTTTCCCCGGGTCCCTTCGATTTCCAGATGGTGCGGGAGGATGTGGAGGCGGGTCTCGGCCCAGGCGCGAACCTGGAGACGCTCGAGAGGCTGCCCGTGGAGCTGTCCCAGACAAGCCTGCTGTTCGTCAAGGGAGCTCGCTGAGATGGCCGGCCGGAGCATGCAGCGGGCACTGCTCGTCGCCGTGACGATCGGCCTGTTCTCGTCTCCGGTCGCGGCGCAGGTGGCGCGCTTCGCGCTGGTCGTGGGCAACAACCGGGGCGCCGAGCGCCTCGACGCCCTTCGCTACGCCGAGCGCGACGCCGAGCGGTTCAGCCGGCTGCTCGTCGATCTGGGGGGCTTCGAGCCCGAACGGGTCGTCCTGTTGAAAGGCGACTCGCTCGCCGCCTTCCGCGAGGCGCTGGCCCGGATCGAACGAGAGATCGAAAAGGTTGTGCCGGCCGTCATGCCGCGGGCGCTGCTGGTGCTGTACTTCTCCGGACACGCGGACGGGATCAACCTGGAGTTCGGGAGGGAGTTGCTCCCGTTCGACGAGTTCAGAGAGCTGGTCCGGGGCTCGGCCGCTTCGGTCAAGATCGCCTTCGTCGATTCCTGCCAGAGCGGCGGGCTGACCTCCATCAAGGGGGGCCGGCCGGCGCCGGCCTTCGACCTGGTGGTCAGGGATCAACTCGACGCCAGCGGCACGGTGGTGCTGACCTCTTCTGCGGCCGGGGAGAACTCGCAGGAGTCCGGCCAGATCCAGGGCTCGTTCTTCACCCACTACCTGCTCTCGGGTCTCAGGGGGGCCGCCGACCACAACCGCGACAGCCGGGTGACCCTGGCCGAGGTCTACCAGTACGCCTACAACCGGACCGTGGTCGAGACCGCCCGCACCTTGGCCGGCACCCAGCACCCCACCTACCAGTACCGGCTCGAGGGCCGCGGCGAGGTGGTCCTGACCGACATCTCCCGCGGCCAGGCCCGCCTGCGCTTCGGCCCCGACACCGCGGGTGAGTTCCTGGTCATGCGCCGGGGATCCGGCCAGGTCCTGGCCGAGTTGGAAAAGGCCTTCGGCTGCTTTCGGGAGCTGGCCCTGCCGGCCGGCTCCTACCGGCTGGCCCTGCGCAGAGGAGGCCGGCTCTACGCCCAGGAGATCGGCCTGCAGCCCGGGACGCGGCACCGGGTGGACCCGGCGCGCATGCGGGAGCAGGGCTCGTTGCTGGCCACGCTCAAGCAGGGCGGCGACGCCAGGAGCGGCTGGGGGATCTTCGTCCACTACGGCCTGATGAGCGGAGCCCTGGACAACTTCGCGGCGGTCCACCAGGCGATGGCCGGACTGAGGATCGACCTGGGCCCTACGACGCTCTTTCCCAGGTTCTCATACGGGGAGGCCAGCCTCGACGAGGGCCCGCTCTCGTACCACATCCGGCTTCTCGCCTTCGAGAGCTACCTGACCTGGAGGTTCGCATACTCGATCCTGGACCTGTTCTGCGGGCTGAAGCTGGGCGTCAGCCACGGCACCCAGCGCCTGACCGGTGGGGACGAGTTCTCAGGCACCATCTTCGGGTACGCCGGGGTCATCGGCATGGACCTCCCGCTATACGCCGGCCTGGCGCTGCAGGTCTTCTGGGAGGTGGGCGGCGAGGTGTTCAGGTGGGACGACGAATTCTCCCAGCACGTCTCGCTCAAGGGCGTGATCGGGCTGGGATACCAGTTCTGACTACCAGTTCTGACCGGGAGGTCAGACCTTTTTTCCGACAGGGTTCCCACTTTTCCAGGGTTCCGGGTTAAGCAAGACAGGAAGATGATTTGGTGTAAACTGATGAAGATGAAAGGATGGAGGTGGATCATGTTGAGGTCAATCGGTATCCCGGCGGGTCTGATAATCGCGCTGGTCGCCCTGGGTTGCGGCGGGTTCTCGAGCGGCCCGGGCATCGACGATCAGCAGTACGCCGTCTCCGAATGCGACGGCTTTGGCACTCTCGAGGACTACCTGCACACCCCTCCCCCCCCTGCGGACTACTGCGCCGCCGAGGTGCTCCACTGGGAGTACCAGGCCGGGACCGAGACGCTGAGACTGGCCGACGCCCGCGTCCTTCTCAACTGCTGCGGCGAGCACTCCATGACCATCGACGTGGTCGAGGACGTCTACGTTGTCACCGAGACCGACGATCCCGAAATGACCGATATGGGCCCGTCACGCTGCTCTTGCATGTGCGTGTTCGACTTCACCCTCGAGGCCGCGGGCATCCCCCAGGGGACCATCCAGGTCCGGCTGGTCCGCGAGATCAGCGACTGGGAAGAAGCCTCGGGCCTGATCTGGGAGGGCGAGCTCGACCTGGGCCAGGGCAACGGCGCGATCGTGATCGACGAGACCTACGTGGAGTGGTGCGGCATGGGGGACTGACCCGCGCAGGTCCTGCCTCTGGTCGCGGTGCTGGCATCTTTGTGGGGTCGGAGGCTGTCATATGACATTTATCCGTCCTCAAAGTGTCATATGACAGCCTCCGACCCCGTGCCCGTCACATCCCTTATCAACCACCTTGCCAATACAAGCTACGGAAATTGTCGATGTTCTTCTCGGCTTCCTTCCACCACTCCGGCTCCGGCTGGCCATCCTCTCGGGTACCGACCAGATCCGGATGACCCTGTTCGAACACGAAGTACCAATAGTCTTCCTCGGTGCACCCGGATGGACAGTCGCCCGCTCCGTGGTAGAAAAGGTACGTGATACCCCCGCCGGCGATTCTCGCATAAACGTTGGAGAAGTCTCCCATGTAGAGGTTGGGTGCGACGTATTCCACTCCGGGAAGATCGTCATACAGTACGCATAGGCAACGCGGGTGGAGCAGGCCCTCGAAATTGAGCATGGCCATTCCCGTCAACTCCATGATGTTGAAGCTAATGAGCCTTAACCCCTCGTTCAGCTCGTCCCATGCCGTATACTCGCCGGCAGCGATTTTCGATGCGGTGGCTTCGTCAAAGCCGACGAGGACGGCACTCGGTTCCCAGGGCGGGATGAAACCGATCTGTGTGATGATCGGCACCTCTTCACCGAAAGTGGACCGGATGGCGGCGAGATCGTCCAGCACCTGCCCGTACAGATCATCCGGCGCGACGAACTCCCTCGCCAGGCACATGGCCACCAGTTCGGCCTTCTGGTCACCCAACAACTCGAAGCGAGGTTCCACATCGCAACCCGGATCGGATCCGTCGCAGCCGGCCAGACATGACAGTAAAACAGTGAGTATTCCCCATACGGCGAAACAGCAGCGATAGCAGCACCTCTTGGCGTACTCGGGAGCGCAGCTCACGAGTATGGAAACCCAACGCTTCATCATGATCGCCTCCCGCCTGCGATGACCCCACAGGGGCAATAAATTTTGTCCGATTTTACCAGAGGTGCCCTCAAAAAGGGAACCTCGTAAATTGATTCTGATGTCCATCGACTCACTACGCAACTCCCTGTCACCAATAACCAAGTAATATCAGCTATGTAGAGACACTCCTCCTCCACCTTCGGTATAGATTGTGACCCAAAACGTGCCAAAACGTGCCGTAATCGTGTCACACGCTCTGGGGTCCCAGCACGTAGTGTGCTCCTCGGCCTGCCCCGCGCAAGATGAGAATTCCGCGCTCCACCAGATCGCTCAGATCTCGGGCCGCAGTCCGTGATTTGTGGGGTCGCCAAGGGCTGCTACGTCGGCCTGTTAAGCCTAGTAATTACAGCCAGTTGAAAAAAATCGTACAATGTGCACATATTGTTCTTGACAGATTCAGTCAACTGCTCTAGCGTTCAGTGCAATGTCCAATCCGATCGATCTCGAGTTCGGCCGAAGCCTCCGTGCTGCACGGAAGGCGACGGGGCTGTCCATGAGCCAGGTCGCTCGCCAGCTTGGCGTTACCGTCACGTACATTAGTCACATGGAAGCTGGCCGGCGCCGGCCCTCAGCCGGGACCGCGCGGAGCCTTGCGCGGATCTGTGGGGCCGACCCGGACGAATTCAGTGTCCTGGCGGGTCACCTGCCTGAGGATGTCAGGGGCATCCTGTATCGGCAGCCGAAAGATGCCGTCGCGATGCTCCGCGAACGATTTGCGCCGTATCACTCGCACTCCGAGAACAACAAGGGGAAGTCATGAGAGCTTCGCCCACAGCAGAATCGTTCGCTCCGTTGTTGTCGCGAGTGGATACCACACGGCTCGAGGCCATGCACCAGCTCGACGACGCCGAACGTGGGAAGAAGGGGCAGTTTCTCACGCCTGGCCACGTCGCGACTCTGATGGCGTCCATGTTCCACGATGTTCTACCTGACCGTGTGCGACTTTTGGATGCAGGTGCTGGAATCGGTACTCTGACCGCAGCCTTCATCATGGAATGCGTGCACCGAGAGCGTCGTCCAACGGAGATAGTTGTGGCCGCCTACGAAATCGAAAATGCCCTTCTCTCCGGCCTGTCGAAGACACTGGAACTGTGCCGCCAAACCTGCGCCGAGGCCGGGATCAAGTTCCGCGCCGAAGTGCGACATGAGGACTTCATCGACGCGGCGGTCCAAGGTCTAGAACCGACCCTCTTTCGGCACGAATCTGCTTTCGACTTCAACTGCGCGATCCTCAACCCGCCGTACAGGAAGATCCAGAGCAACTCGAAAACACGACGCCTGCTGCGCCGCGTCGGGATCGAGACAAGCAACCTCTATTCGGCGTTTGTTGCGCTCGCAATCAAGCTGCTGGGGCCTGCGGGTCAGCTCGTCGCAATCACACCACGGAGCTTCTGCAACGGCCCGTACTTTCGACCTTTCAGGGATCTGTTACTGGACAGCACTGCCCTCACGCGCATTCACGTCTTCGAGTCCCGGAAGACGGTCTTCAGTGACGACGACGTACTGCAAGAGAACGTCATCTTCCATGCCGTGAAGGGTCGTCGAGGCAATCGCATCATTGTATCATCGAGTGTGGGTCCCTCCGACGAAACCGAGAGTCGCAGTCTGCGGTATGAGAAGGTAGTGCGCCCGAATGACCCCGAGCGGTTCATTAGACTCACGATCTCCGCACAGGACGAACGCGCAACGACGATGATGGGTTCGCTCGAAGCGACGCTTTCCGATCTGGGCGTCCAGGTATCGACGGGACGCGTTGTCGAATTCCGGGCACGTGAACACCTGCGCGACGATCCATCCGACGACACGGTTCCACTTATCTACCCGTGCCATTTCCGAGAAGGGTTTGTGCACTGGCCCACTGCCAACGGCCGAAAGCCGAACGCACTCGTTGCATGTGAGCAGACGAGCAAGCTAGTCGTCCCGGCGGGTACATATGTGCTCACAAAGCGGTTCACCTCCAAGGAGGAACGGCGCCGATTGGTTGCGGCTATCTATGACCCGAGTCGAGTAACCAGGACCGACGTTGGATTCGAGAACCACCTAAACTATTTTCATATAGACGGTCGTGGGCTGCCCGCGTGGCTCGCCAGGGGACTTTGGCTGTTTCTCAACTCTTCTTTCGTAGATCAGTACTTCCGGCAGTTCAGCGGTCACACACAGGTCAACGCAACAGACCTTCGCAGCCTCCGCTATCCGAACACCAACCATTTGCGCGCCATCGCCAAGCACGCCGGAGAACAGCTTCCCGAACAGGTCGAGATTGACCGAGTCGTCGACGGCGTCATTCGTGGTTGACCCTCGGCGGCACCAGGAATGCCTCGGCCTTGAAGTGCTTCGACGGATCCTCGGCTATCCACACGTATGTGCCAGGGGCGATGTTCTTGTAAGCGTGCTGCCGAGCGGCAGCGACCTTCCAAGTCGGATAGGCTGTCGTGAAGTCGACACCGGCCTTGCCATAACGTTTCGTAAAGGAGTGGACCTGGACTACCTTGTGGGCATCGACCTCGCCATCACTTGTGACCGCTTCGATCACCCACATCCTATCGGTCTCCGGGTTCCAGAGCAGGACATCCGGCTTTGGGTCTTCCAGGCGTAGGTCTAAGCCGGCCCTATCGAGGCGTTCCCTATCCTGTTTGGTGATCCGATCCCCGTCACCGTCGTCCACGTACAGAACCTCATATCCCGGGAGAAAGGCAGGGCGGTAGTTATCAACGCATGACTTGATTAAGGCGGTGTGTCCCTTATCAACCAGAGACCGCGCTTCAGCAGCAACCTTGGCCTGAAGCTGTGCCCGCGCTCGAATCTGGTCTTCTCGCGCCCATTCGCCAAGCCTCTTCTTCCATTCGTCTTTTGGTGCTTTGAGAACCGAAATAAAGCCTTCCGCGAGGCGGTAGGCGCAGTTCGGAGACTTCGCCCTGAGGTGGCCCGGGAGGAACGTCCGTGACTTTGGGTCGAGGTACACCGGCTGCACAGCGCCCAAATCGCGCAATGGCTTTATCCAGTAGTCTCGGCCTTCCCGATCAAGCTTGGCATCGCCCCTCCGCTGCAAGATCCCCACGTGCGCACCAATGTGGGCGGTCGTGGCACCATCGCAGAATCTTGCTTCCCCGGGCGCCTTCGGAAACCAGCTCTCCCGAGTATCGAGCAAGGCGAATACTGCTTCGACGATGTCTGGGTGGCCGCGATCGAGGGAATCCAACACGGCCTTCACCCTTGCCTTGGTGACACCCTGCAGCCTGGCAGGAACGAGGGTTCGGCCAGCCTTCTCGGCCTTAGAACGCATCTTGCGCACCCTCGCCTGGAGATCCTGCTTAGCCATGAGATCGATCCTTACTCAGCATATCGAGCCCTACTCGACCTTGAGCACCAGCGCGGCGAGGGGCGGCAGGGTCAGCTCGAGAGACCAGGGGTGGCCGTGGCAGGGCTGGTTTTGGGTCTCGACCATGCCGCCGTTGCCCACGTTGGAGCCTCCGTATGCGGCGGCGTCGGAGTTGAGCAACTCGCGGTAGCGGCCCGGGCGGGGGGCGCCGATGCGGTAGGACGGGCGGATTACGGGGGTTGCGTTGAGGATCACCACCAGTTCCTCTCCGTCGCCCCAGCGGAGGTAGGAGACGACCCCGGTGTCAGGGTCGTTGCAGTCGATCCAGAAGAAGCCCCCGGGCTCCAGCTCGCGGGCCCACAGGGCGCGTTCCTGCTGGTACAGGCGGCCCAGGTCCTTGAAGAAGCGCTGCAAGCCGGCTCTTTCGGGCTCGGCCGCTTCGTGCCATTCCAGGCTGGCGTCGAAGTTCCATTCGCGGCCCTGGCCGTACTCGGCGCCCATGAACAGCAGCTTCTTGCCCGGGTGGGTGTACATCCAGGTGTAGAGCAGCCGCAGGTTGGCCAGCCGCTGCCAGTGGTCGCCGGGCATCTTGTCGTACAACGAACCCTTGCCCTGGGCCACCTCGTCGTGGGACAGCGGCAGGATGAAGTTCTCGGTGAAGGCGTACAACATGCCGAAGGTCAAATCGTTGTGGTGGTACTTGCGGTGGACC
>SDBT01001559.1_pt1 | contig 40568 bp, 82 predicted proteins | sample 2277101 | NCBI WGS metagenome assembly SDBT01 (sample SAMN10404973, study PRJNA504765) | marine sediment metagenome | isolation source: marine sediment core GS10_PC15, 103 cmbsf | place: Arctic Ocean: Southern Knipovich Ridge | collected 2010 | reverse complement strand
GAAGGATAGTTTTGAATTTAAGCCAACTGCAAAAATGATGTTTTCTTGTAACGAAATCCCAAGAACTCCAGACAGAACAAGAGGATTTTTTAGAAGATGGATTATATTAAAATTTTTAGAGCACTTTCCAGAAGGAGATACAAGAAGAGACGAAAATTTGTTTGAAAAATTGAGTAGTATGGATGAAATGGAGGGGATACTTAATTTTGCTGTTGAGGGACTTAAGAGATTAATTAATAAAAAAGGTTTCACTCAAAATATGAAGACGCATGAAATAGAAGAATTTTGGACAAGAAGTTCAGATTCCATTGCAACATTTGTTGGAGATGTTTTAACTAATGATTACGCTGCAACAGAGAGGAAATCTGATATATATTTAAGATATGAGGAGTATTGTGCTAAGAATGAATACCCTCTTGAAGAAATTAATAACTTCTGGAAGCGGATGAGGGATATAATAAGCTTTTCAGAACACCAAATTAAAGATGGAGAAATGAGAATCCGAGTAGTTCAGGGATTAAAAATCAATAAATGATGGTATTTTTTATGAATAACACAGGGTGCACGTGCAAAAGTACACCAACGCCTCTATATGAGAAAAATAAAAAAGATAACAAGTATAATATTTTAGGATGTATGTTTTTTTTTCTATTCCCTATACATGGAGTTTTTAAAATACCCTGTGCACCCTGTGTTTCTCCCCTCATTTATCAATTAGGAGGTAGAAGTTAGATGGAAATACCAAAACAGCTCATGGGGTTGAGATTTAATCGTGTTAGATTTAAGGAGAAAAGGGCATTTGAGAATGATTGGCAGAATAAAGCATACTCTTATGAGGAAATAAGTAAATACTTTCCAAGAGAAAACTACGGTGTTATATGCGGTGAAGACATTAGGGCTTTAGATGATGATACGCCAAAGGAAGGATTAAAGAAGTTATACCATGAGAATTTCCCAGAGACTCTTGAAGTTAGGGGGCACATCTATTTTAAGTTTGATAACCATTATGCGGATAAAATTATATTTAATCATCCAACATTAGAATTCCCAGACTCCAAAGGAAAGAAGACACCGCATATGGGAGAACTACAAGGAACGAATACATATGTTGTTGGCCCAGGATCTACACATCCTAGTGGTGAGACATATGATATAGTAAAAGATTTACCAATAGTAACAATATCTTATGATAAGTTTATAGAAATCTTTGGGGAATTTATTAAGAAGAAAAAATCTAAGGTTATAAGGAATCATATAAAATCCAATTGGCAAGGTGACAACATAACAGATATTCCAATAGGAAATATCATATCATTTAATGGATTAACAGATGTTGGTAACGGTTGTTTCCAAGGTCCACATCCAAAACATGGTTCAGACAATGGTAGTAATTTTAGAGTTGATGTTGATAATAACACATGGTATTGTTTTAGATGTCAATCTGGAGGTGGACCATCAGAGTTAATAGGAGTTATGGGTGGAGTAATTGAATGCTATGATGCAGGAGTAAGTTGTTACGATGAAGATAAAGCTAGAGAAGTTATAAAGATTGCTAGAGATAAATATGGATTAACTGCCCCAGAACAAAGAGACTTAGGGAAAATTAAGGGCTTGGCCAAGTTTATATCAATTGTAAAGTTAGCAAAGTGTAGAGGATTTGAAAATTGTCCTACATGTAATAATTCATTCATTTTTGATGATAAATACGGAATGTATTATTGTGATCATTGTAAAGTTGGTGGTGGATTAAAAAAGTTCGGATGGTTATTATCTAAAAAGAATATGGAGGAGGTGTCTAATGATTAAACTATCACAAATCCCAAAAGAAGAAGCAGTAGTCTTATGTAGAGAGCTAACTATACAACAAATAGATATAATAATAGAGTCACTAGATAAAGAGATAATAAAATTAAAAGGAATTAAACTAGAACTACTCAACCTAAAATGAACACAACAAAATCCAACTGCACAGAATGTGGGATAAAGGTATCAGTCTTAGTAATGATTGAAGGTAGATGTACTGACTGTAATTTAGATCATAAAATAGAAATGAGGCAACTAATATGAACTACATGCCTAAATTTCAAATATGCCCATGGAGAACTTCAGATGGAAAATGTACACATAAACATTGTGATAATAAGAAAAGCAAGAAGAAACGTAAATGCGGCTATTCTAAGCCAAAAGATTGTGGGATGTATGATTATTGGTTTAAGAATAATAAGTCTGATGACAGGGCTTTAAAACACGAAACAGACTATAATGAGCTAAGGGGTGACAATGAAAAAATCTAAATGTTGTATATGTGGAGAACTATGTTCTGGTAAAATGAACATTGAAGCTAGGAAGGGTAAATTATATATTTTTTGCACATTTCACTTTAATTATTATATGAGAGATACAATGAAAGAAATAAGAAATAAGATAAAATTAAATAAATATGTTGTTACTAAATAATTAATACATCATTATATAAACAATACTATTTATAATAAACTATGGAAAAGAAATTAAAAATAAATGGCAAACTAATCCTCAAAGGATTGTTTAAAGAAAAGCAGTTTTGTATCTCTGATATGGTTAGAGAGTTAGGATTAAAGAGATGCGAAGTTAGAGTAGCTGTGGCTTACCTTTTAGGTAAAGATAAGATTGAAGAAATTAAAATTGGTATGGCAAAAGTCTATAATTTAAAATGAACCTAAAACAATTAACAATACAAGAAAGAGCAAAGATGCCTAAAAAGATTCATAAGAAAATGAGAATTAAAATAGGTAGGGCATTACATGCTATTGCATTACTTCCACTTGGAACATCCCCACTTTTTCTTTTATCTATACCAATGACTATGGCCATCAGTCCAACAGTCTGGTTCAAAGGAAGAATTAATGCGTATAAAGGAAACGGAGATTTGATATTATGAGTAAAGAATTTATAAAAATACAAATTTCACAGATACGAGAAATGGAAGATCAAAGGAAAGATGATAACAGAAAGTTTTGGGATTTGATTGATAGACAAAAAGAAACAATCGTTTCATATATTGAACGAAATAATATTAAAGATGATTGGGCTATTGAATTTTTAAGAAGAATGGAGATAGGATTATGAGAACTACATTAAAATATAAAAAAGGAGTTGATACAAGATTAAGAAGGTTAGTAACTTACAGAGATTTACTATCAGTTCAATATAGAATTAAAGTATTTCCTGCGGAGTTAAAATGGAAGATATAAATATACCAGAAATAACCCCCTCAGTTCCAGTAGAAAAAAAGAAACTCAAATTAGATACAAAAATCTTATTTATTATTGTAGGTATAATTATTGGAGCAATCTTAATAATAATAACAGCACAATATGGTTTAAATTCCAAAATCACAACTACAGATAATTGTATGTTAGGAATGCAGCAATCGTTTATTCAAGGAGCAGAGACTTTAATCATACAAATAATGAATGAGTCATTACAATGTAATCAGATTCCGATTAACTATGCTAATTATTCTGTGACATTAATTCCTATTGAATGTCTACGGCAGAATCAAGCTCAAGTAAATTCACAAGGAGGTAAATAAAAATGGAACAAGAAAATAATGAAGAGTCCCCAAGCGTGTTAAATAAACAAGTTGGAACGGTTGAGAGAGAGAGTAATAAACTCGCACCAGCACAGATAACTATTGTGGGAATTCAAGAAGAAACTAAGAAGTCCGATGGAACAGATATGAAAGTATCTCTAATCAAGCTTCTTTGTAAACACCCAGACAAACCTGAACCAATTCAGATTTCAAAGATTAAATTGATTGATGGAGAAAAGGTAATTACAAAGACAACTTGGGCACCATTAGATACAGAAGGAAATATCCAGATGGGTTCTGCGGCTGACGATATATTAAAATTCTTTAAAGTAGGCTTTTTAGCTGAAGTAGAAGGAAAGAAATGTCATACAGTTGTAGAAAGTAAAGATAGTTCATTCCTTTGTTTAAAACTTTTCAATTAATACCTGTAGAAAAAGATATTTATTATTAGGGTCTTAATTTAGCGGCCCATTTATACTTAGTGATGTTCATCCCGACCATCTCATAAAAGTCCTTTGCTAAGAAAGGCAATGTGGAGACGAATTTATACCTCACTCCACATTTCAAAATCAAAATGGAAAAAAACAAACATAAAAATAAAAATATAGAAGATAGGTCGCCCTATATTAAAAGTACGAACAATGAGGTGGGGCAATGAGAGACTTTGAGAAAATAAGAAGAGCAATGCGATTTGCTACAGCAGCACATAAGGGACAGTTGGATGATTCTGGAATTGATTACTATGAAGCACACCTATTCCCAGTATTTGAAGCAGTCAGTTGTCTTAATGGAGAAACAGATGTTCTCTGCGCAGCACTACTACATGACACGATAGAAGATACTGATACAACATATAAAGATTTAGCTGTTGCATTTGGACAGAGAGTTGCTGATTTAGTAATGGAAGTAACACATGAAGGTGAGAAGGATGAATATGGGCGATACTTTCCAAGACTAAAGACAGCAGATGGAATTACAATAAAGCTATGTGATCGTGCTAGTAATATTTCTAGAATGGAACCATGGAATGAAAAGCGTAGACAACACTATCTTGATAAAACAAAGTTCTGGAAAGACGGTTCGGACAGACCATGTAAAGAGTGCGGTATGACTGAGGAAGAACATAAAGATAATAAGTGGGTAGGTAAGCCAGGGCATTGTTCTGGCTTTGTCCAGAATGCGTCGTTGGAGGTGGAAGATGAGTAAACAAAGAACAGAAGCTAACGGTTCTAAGAATGATGATTGGGCTACTCCTGATTATATTCTGGATGATATTAGAAAGGAGTTTGGGGAGTTCTTCGATCCATGCCCATTAGCTCACGATAAAAATAAATGGAACGGTTTAGAGATTGATTGGAAACCAGTAAACTATATCAACCCACCATATAATAATAAAGATAAAGTAGCATTTATTAGAAAGGCTTACGAGGAATCGTTAAAAGGTAAGGTTTGTATTATGTTAATCCCAGCAGCAACCGAGTTAGTAATATTCCATGAATTAATATTACCATACGCAGAGATTAGATTTATCAAAGGTAGGGTTAAGTTCAAAGGAGTTAACTCAAAAGGCATCTACACAGAAACAGGAACAGGACAAAGTGGAAGTATGTTTGTTATCTTTGATGGGAGAAAACAATGAGAGTTTTAGTAGCCTGTGAGGAAAGCCAGGCGGTATGTAAAGAATTTAGGAAACTAGGACATGAAGCATTTAGTTGCGATACTTTACACTGCAGTGGAGGACATCCTGAATGGCACATCCAACATGATGTTTTAGAGATATTAGATGGAGGTTCTTTTTTAACCCAATCTGGTAATATAGAATTTATAGAGAGTTGGGATTTAATGATTGCTCATCCACCATGTACATACCTAAGTCACGCTGGAGCAAGATGGTTATACCCAAAGGGACAAATGAATGTAGAGAGATTTAATAAAGGGATGGAAGCAAAAGAATTTTTTATGAAATTATTGAACGCTAGTATTCCAAAGATAATTGTTGAAAATCCGCTTCCAAGTAAAGTATATGGACTACCAAAACATACACAGATTATTCAACCATATGAATATGGACATGAGGCACAAAAGAAAACTCTATTATGGATCAAGGGATTGCCAGAATTAAAGCCAACATTAATCGTAGGTAAGGGAGAAATGGTTACATATAAAAGTGGGAAGAAAAAGGCGAAATGGTTTATGGATGCAGCACACGCAAAGACGCCTGAAGAAAGAGCCAAGTTAAGAAGTAAGACATTTATTGGAATTGCAAAGGCTATGGCTGAACAGTGGGGCACGACGCTTAATCTAAACTCTACGAATGAGGTGCAAGATGTACAGTGATGAAGTAAACCTAAAGAGAGTATTAAAGAAAAACGCAATGGCATTAGCAAAGCATCACAGAAAACATTGTGATGGTGAACATTGCACAATCAGTTTATATCTACTTAGACTTATGGCTGAAAAGGCTGGAGTTAAATTCACAGAATATCAAAAAGGGGTATTTTTTTAATGGATGCATATAAAGAAATAATAAGTAAAATAGAAGATAATTTTGATATGAATTATTTTAAATGGGATAGAGATAAGTATACATTAGTAGATTTTATAATTAAAATTTTAAAGGAGAAACAAAATGAGCATAGCAAAATGTAAAGGATGCAGCGGAATAATAATCACCACAGAACATCTCAAAGATAAAAAGGATACTTTTTGCATTGATTGTATAATGAAATTATTTAAAGAAAGTTTGGTTGATGGATGTATTATATGTAAATTATGTGGAGTTGCAGTTTCAAGATTACAAGAGGCTAATGACCATTTAAAAATATGTTCTCAAATCCTAAAAAAGGAGGCATCACAATAATGGGAATCGGATGCGGAGAAGAACTTGGCGGTGGATATTGTGGATTTGGGACCATGAGATGTGAAGATTGTGAAAAAGAAATGGAGGATGAAGATGATTAAAAATATTTGGCAATGTGGACAATGTGGATCTATTGATACAGATAGGGTAATTGTCGAGGAATGTTGTGGACTAAATATAGAAAGATCATACCAGTGCAGTAAATGCTATAAGTTATATAATTTCAAACCAGAGAATTGTTCGTGTTTTCATGGGAGTGGGAAACAATGAGATGTAATAGATGTGATTGTAGATGTTATTTCTCAGAAGAAGGAGTTTGGATTTGTCCTAACATGATGTGTGAAGCTGAACAAAGAACAGAATTTGATTCGCTTAATACGGGGAAGGTGACGAAATGAAAGATAACAGGAGTAATGAAATTCCACCAATAGAAAGCAGACTAATTTGGATGGGAGCAACTGCACATCCACCACTAGGGCTAGTTCAACCGATAATAGTAAATACTAACAATAAATATTTAGACCATAACGAATGGTTCAACAACCACAAACCATCATTATTAGAAAAGATTAAAATTATGAGGCATGGAAAGAAATATATAAAAACATTAAGAGAAAAACATTCGTCTTATACAAGAACTACGGAGGCAAAGGATGGATAATGAAAAAATAAACGAAATTAAATCATTGGACCAGTATTTCTCTAAGGGAGATAAGCGGCGCGGTGAGGCATTAATTTTAGTTGCAGAAGCATTTCTCCTCGGTAAGGAGTCCGCCCAAAAGACCAAACAAGGTATGACTATAACAACTGGACAACTTCACAGATTAATAGAAGACCTAGAAGAAGAGCATACAAAATGGAAAGTAGAATGTGGATACTTCAATGAAGAACAGAAATTTCAAATCAACATAATAAATAAAACTCCTGAGTGTTCAGACACCTGGGAGATCGAGTCGTAGAGGATAGTAATTGCGAATAAAATGCCAGTAGTAATAACAAAACCAAACGGAGGAATTATAATAGTCCCTAAACCAACGGACTAGACGTATGTTGATTAGTATGGGAAGAATAAAAAACTGTAAAGTATGCAACAGCACAATGTGGACTGGTACGGATAGACCAGAAAACTTGAGAAAAGGTATTTGTGATTGGTGTATGGATAATAAAACAGAGGAATCAAATAAAATATTACAAGAAGAAAAAGAATTAAGAAGAATAATGAGGGGGGTTTCGTCTAAGCCTTAAATTACGTCACAATGAAACCCAAATATAAAAGATGCAAATGTGGACATGATAAAGATAGTCACGATAGTTTAAAGAAAGAAGGCGATGGACTTGGAGAATGTTTGAATACATATTACAAAGGCGGATATTTAAGAACTGTATGCTGTTGCATGAAATTTGAGGTAGCGACGTCTTAGAACTAAATAACGAATGGAGGAAACAATGAAAATACACGCAGAAGAAATGAAGAAAGAAGGATTCGACGATATTAGCCTTGATGAAGTTAGGGATATGATTGGGTTTGTAGAACCATCAGATGATGGAAATACTTGGGATGTAACTACATCAGATGGTGGAGTCTTTGTATGTAAGTCTCAAGAGAACGCATATATAATGGCATCAGTAGAAGAACTAAAAGCAAAGCTATTCGCCTAAGGCTTGAAGTCAGCACTACAATAGATAGTTTTAAGTAGTATGGTGTAGTAATAATAACATGGAAAAAACACAAAAAATGAGTTTCGACCAAACCGGATGGGACAAAGAGATCGTAGCACCGATAACTCTTAAGATGTCTAAAGGTTTATGGGAAACTTTCAAGGGCTGTATTCCTAGAACTAAAACACTTAACGATGCAGTTGTGGAATTGATTAATCAGAAAGTTAACGAAAGTTACGAACCAGCAACTGAAGAAGAAGTTGAAGTGTTTATGGAAGAGCAAAAGGAATACGCAGCCGAAAAGAAAAAGTAATTATTCACCCCATTTATTTTAGGGGTTCATATTGTGCCTATTAGAGAATTCTTGTTCCCACAAGAAACAAGTCCTCCCTTCGGGGAGGCATTATAATAAAATGACAGATAAACAAAAACAAACCATAGTAAGATTAAGAGAAGAGATAATAGACTTGAAAATTAGGAATAAGGAACTAAGGGCAATAAAAGGATTACCGATAATAAAAGGATCTCCAAGAATCAAATTGCCATCAAGAGGAATTATAATTAATTGTGGGGAATGTGGACAGAGAGTTATGAGTAATCAACCACACTCATTAGAGGACTGTAAAAAATATTCGCAGTCCAAAGCACAGGCGAATATTATTGTATTCGTCCTAAAATAGAAAGGTTTAAATAGGACGATGTATACTTAATATTACAATGGAAACACAAAACAATAATTTAGGTTGCGGTATTAAATTTAGAAACATATCAGGAATACAAAAACAAGTTTCTTCAAATTGTGATTTTATTTGTGGGGTTCCAGATGGGAATGGTATGGAAACCTTTTGTAAGGGTTGTAGGCAAGATATGAAGGCTAAATGGGACGAAGAAGATAGGACTAGTAGTGATCTAAGAATAAGAGAAATTTATAAATTAAGAAAAGAAGGGAGATTGGATTACTAATGGAATTGGACTTATTAAAAAAACGCATCGAAGGACTTCTTAATAAACACTACAAAGAAACAGGCAAAATAATATTTAATATAGAAACATTTAGAGAATTAACAAGCAAATTTAACTACAAAATTAAAATAAAATTTAAGGAGACAGAATAATAATGGATAACATAATAGAGGATATTTTTATTTTCCCAGGATATTTATGTTTATGTTTATTATTATTAATTAGTTGTAAAATAGAAATGTATTTAAATAATAATGGAGGTATATTATAATGGCATATGTTGTAACTGCACAGATTTCTAGAAGTGGTCCAAGGACTACTAGTAGAAGATTTACTGCAAAACATGAAGCGATCGATTTTCTAGAAAGAACTAGAAAACAAAGAAAAGGATCGAACCCAAGATTAAAAACAGTTAAGTAATTAACTTTTGATAAATCTTATACAACTATACTGTTAAGTTTCTAAAAATGAATAATATTTCTAAAGCCAATAAAATACTTCAGCTTGGAGAAGATGATTGGTCTGATATGGAAGAAGAGTATTTAGAAATTGTTAAGGAGATATTAGAAAAATGAAAGCTGGACATGCCATGGCAGTATTTTTTCTCGTAGCAGAATATATTTATATATTTTCTACCTTTAGCGAAAGGACATTACAAAAATTTATATTTGTTGTTGTGTTAGGACTATGTGGTTTATTTTGTTTGATAGGACAAGATATTGTTGATAAAAAGCCAAAGCAAATAGATTTGAGAAAAGAATTAAATAATTCTATTAGAGACGTTAACACTATTCTAAAATTGTCACAATGAAAATAAAAGAATTATTATTATCTATATTATTAAGCCCATTAGTATTAGTTGGTATAGTATTATATCCATTCATAATTTTCAAAAGAGTTTTATCTAGGGAGGTTATTGACTGATGGCAAGAAAAGTTAAGAAAAAAGGAAGCAAGGTAAAGGCAAAACCACTACCACTAGAGATAGACAGACAGGAGTATATTGATTTGCTTTATGCCTGTAAACATCTAAGACACAGAGTAGCAATTATGTTAGGCTGGGAATCTGGATTAAGGATTAGTGAGATTTGCGCATTAGAAAAGAAAGATATTCATATAGCACCAAACCCAAAGGATAGTTACATTAGAGTAAACTGTGGGAAGAACTCTAAGGATCGTATTGTATCATTACCAGTTAGTTGGCAGAAGCATCATATCAATAACATACCACTACCTTGCAAACAAAGGGCAATCCAGAAAGCAATCATTGCAGCCGCAGAAATAACAGGGCTAAAAGACAAAAAACCAAAGGTTCATTTTCATTCGACAAGACACGGATTTGCAACAGAATGTATCCGAAAGAAAATAAATATTAATCATGTGCAGAAGTTAATGGGACACGAAGATGTACAAACCACGTCGATATATATTAATTTAGCACCACAAGAAGCATTAGACGATTACTATCAGAGGTTTGGAAGATAAGAAGCATTCGTCCTAAAACCGAAAGGTTTAAATAGGACGATGTATTAATAAAACTATGGAAATAACAAAGATAATCAAAGACAAAAAACAAACAAGGACTACTGTCCCTGCTAGGATGGTTAAAGAAGCTGGTGTAGAATCTGGTCATGTAGCACATTGGAAATTAAAGAAAGGACAGATTAGTGCAAAGATAATGTCACATGAGGAATTTCTAAAGGCAGCAGAAAAAGATTCATCAGTAAATAGTCAGACATATAATGCTTTAGACGAAGAGTCACAAAGTCCATCAGATTTAAATTCAATTAAAAATCAGATCGGAGATAAACAATGATATTTAAATCATGTAGATTACAATTGAAACTTAGTAATGCCCAGATTCTATGCCCAAAGAATCATAAATTAAGAGTAATTATACTTAGAGATGGCAAAGAGGTTACATTGTATTGCAAGAAATGCAAACAATACTATCCATTTCCAGGAGTAAACGACGCATTATGTGAAGGAGAAGTAAAAAATGGGTAAATGTAAATGGTGCGGTGATGATACGGCTGGTATTATGAAATATTGTCATAGTTGTACAAAAAAATATACAGAGGCTTATAATGACGGAATTAGAGACGCGAGTTGTGAAGAGAACGTCGGAGGATCAAAATGAAGTTATTTTTAATATCACAAACTGAGAATGAAGGATATGATACATATAGTGACGCAGTAGTTTGTGCAGAGTCAGAAGAAGATGCAAAGAAGATTCACCCATCAGATTATAAAGATGAAGAAGTAACGGAAGAAGAAGAAAAATACGGAACATGGACAACGTTAAGTAATGTTGATGCTGAATATATCGGAGAAGCAAAGGAGGGAAGCGAACGAGGAGTAGTCTGTAGTTCGTTTCATGCAGGATAATGGAAAATAAAAAAGAAAAATTTGAGAAGATAACGGAGATTACTCCAGCATATGATAGAAGAGATGATCCAAAGGGTAATTATGGAATAGGTTCAATGCAGATAAAGTTTTTGTTAAAGGGTAAGAAGGGAGCAGTACAAGCTCTATTCGGAACTTCAATTTACTTACCAGAAACAGTAGAAGAATATATGAAGATTGGCAATAAAGGAAAGACTGCACCAAGTGATATAAGAAATGATTTTGATGGAAAGATAAAAATATTCGATTGTTGGGATGTTGGATTCCACTCAAAGAAAAGACCAGAATATATGAGAACTTCAGATAAGCAAGAATGTTGCTATCTTGGTAAATGTTATTATGATGGAAGTGCGTGTAGGGGTAACCATGATAAGTTACATGAAAAACTATTAAGAGAAGGTGATAAGGCAATTTGGGAATATCTTGAAGAGTATTACAACGACGTGTTTTATACCGAAGGAGTAAAAGATGGAAGTTGAACACGAATATACTGAAGAAGTAGTATGTCCATGGTGCGGACACGAACACGGAGATTCTTGGGAGTGGACAAGTAACAGTGATGATATGAAGTGTGATGAGTGTGGAAAAGAATTTGGATACGAGAAAGATATTACTGTAAAATATTGTACTTCAAAAAAGCAATGTGAAGAAGATAATCATAAATATGAAAATGATACCGATTGTTCATATTTATACTATCACAAATTTGAGGGTCCAGTTAAGAATGAAGAAGATTGGGAGTTTATTGAGATACAGAAATGTTCTATTTGTGATGATAAAACTTACACAAAAACAATTCCTAGAAACGAATGGATTAAAAAATATCCTATGGCATGGGAGAGGTATCAAAAATCTATTGAAAGAGATAAATTAAAATATGGTTTAGAGTGTGATAACGACGTACTTGAAAAGAATGACGAAAGAGGTGCACAATGAAAGACCCAAGAGAAGATGCTAGGGAGATTTGGAAGAACACAGGATTAACTTACTCTGATATTAAAAGGGAAGATATTCTAAAGTTAAGAGAACTAATTAAGAGAGAGTTACAAACATACCTACCAACAGCCGAACATTCAAGAAGCATGGATATGAGACTAGCAAAAGAAAGAAGGTATGATATTAAGTTTGATAAGACTGGTTTTCTTATTGGCGGTGGAATATTTGTTGCTGGTGGGTACTTCGATCATAGAGAAGCAGTTTACTTTAGTCAAGATGGATTTATAGGCTTCTGCGGTTGGGCTGATTCAGAAAACAAACTACCAATGATAAAAGCATTTACAAAGTGGGTAGATTATGTTATGAATAAATTAAACGACGTAGAACAAAAAGATGGCGAATAAATTAAAAACATTATATGATATTGATTCTGAATCTTGCTGGGGAGAATTTAAGAGAGACGAGGAATACTTCAAGGAATCAGATTTAAAAAAAGAGGCTATTAAGTGGTATAATAGAAGTGATGATGATAAGCACGCATTTATCAAAAAGTTCTTCAACATCACAGATAAGGAAATAATCGACGCAAAAGTATCAGGAGATGAACAATAATGGGAATGTTCGATAGTTTAATTATAAGTTGTCCAAAGTGTGATGGTCATATTGAATTTCAAAGTAAGAGTGGAGAATGTATTCTAAGAAACTACACACAGGATAACTTACCTACAGAAGTTGCAATTGGTATGAATGGAGATATAGAAAGCTGTAGAAGTTGTAAGCATTCTGTTAAGTTAAATTGTGTTATAAGTCCATATGCAAGAGTTGTTATTAGGGACGTGATCGGAGGCATTTCAGAACAATGAAAATTAATGATAAACCAAACTGGTGTTCAGATGAACATGGAGATCCTAACAAGAAAGGGGTAAAATGGGATAAAGAACCTAGTTATTGTCCAGCATGCTGTGGAATGGATAGTTTTAAGACAGGAAGTATCTGCAAAAAAACGTTATTTGGAAAAAAAGGTATAGATACAGTAACTCATCACAAAGAGTACAATAAAGGATATACTAATAAAAAAGGTGACCACTTTTGTGGAAAATGTAATCACATAACTGGAATTTCTATGAATATTAAGTGGTCTAAAAAAGAAAAGGAACAAAATAAAGCAAGAAATGAGGAATTTAGAAAGGAACATATGTGTGAATGTGGAAAATATCTTTATGGATATGAGCATTACGAAGTTGGTAATAAACTAAGGTGTCCCAAATGTTTCAAGGAAAAACTAGAATTAAATAAACATTTTATAAGATGGTGGTAAAAATGTTCGCAATCTTAGGACAGGGCGACGGAGGTCAAAATGAGTAAAGAAATATGTCATGTATGCAAGAGAGAAAAGAAACCTTATCATGTATTTTTAACAGGAGATATTCTATCATATATGGAACATAATCAAGCTAGAGAGAAAGGACCTATCTGTGAAAGATGTGATAGCTATTTTGCAATGACAGGAGAATTTAAAGATGCAAACGATGAAGAATTTGAATTAGCAAGAAAGGCATCACATTTCGCACATGCTATGAGTAAATGGTGGACAAAAGACAAGCCTATGGATGTTGATGGTTATGATGGCGATCCTAGAGAATGGGAAGGTACAGTTAAATTGAATGAATGGTACAGAAAGACATTCGCAGTTTCGGAGAATCCCGTACAATGAAATACAAAGTTAATGGTAAAGAAGTAGATACTGATGGAGATTGGATGCAATGCCCTGAATGTGAAATCGTTGCTTTCCCTTTATTAGGATGGATGTCTTATTGCCCAATGTGTCAATGTGATTTAAATTTTGAAGGTGTCGTATTCGCACCCTGCACCGAAAGCGACGGAGGTAAGAATTAATGGTAAAAAAACATTCTTGTGAGGGGAAGTTGCCATTCGGAAGTTATGGAGATGCAATAGATGATTGCGATGAAAATGATGATGGAGAACTATGGGCAGGTAATGGAGAATATAGAAGTCAAGTAAATTTCTGTCCATTCTGCGGATTCAAAGCAAAAGTGGAAGCACTTTCTATGAAAGATGAGGTGAAAGGATGAATTTAGAAATAGGGCAAATGTTATACGGTTGCGGATATAAAACAAGAATGGTTTCATTTTGTGAGGATTTGATAGTTGGAATGAAACTTCTAAAACCAAAGATAAAAGGACTTACAGATAAATATATTATATTAGGGCTTGGAAGAGATAAGCAGATAATATCAAAACAGAGACTTGGGAAATCTATTTTCCTAACAAAGCTAGAGGCGGTTAATTTCATCATAGAAGAAACTCAAAGAAGATTAAATGAGAAAGCTGATGCTAAAAGAAGCCAACATATGGACACGGAACATATTGAAGAACTAGAAAAGGATTTAAAGAAATGGAAAAAGTTCCGAAAATGCGTGGAGGACGTCGCATAATGGAAGTATTATATATTTGTATGGCATGTAAAGGACAATTCACAGTAGATGAAATAGAAGGGAAGCTAATTCATTCTCACGAAGTCCATTATTATTGTAAGGAATGTTGGAAGGAGCATGAAGAATGACAATAAACCAAAAGCGAAAGATAAAGAATTTAGAAGAAGCACTTTCGGTTGTTAATAAGCAAGAGAGGTTAAACCGAAATGAAGTAGCTAGGTTGAAGAAATTGGTAAAAATTCCAAAGACTTGTAAATATTGCGGTCATTCACCGAACCAACTTCCAGAGAGTAAGAAAGACAGAAATACTAGAGTTATGAATGGGATTAATGAATTAAAGGAGAGAGGAATTATGCAATGAAAATAGAAATTGAGTTCATAAATAATGGATGCCTTGTTTATTATGACGAAGGACTTTTTGATAATGGGAAAGTTTTCTTTAAGAAGCATGGTCAAGCAGTAGCATACATAAAAAGAAGACTAGATAGGTGGAGGAAATCACATGAATGATAAAGTAAAAAGAAGGCTTGAAAAAATAAGAACACAAGCTAAGCGAGATGCAAGAAAGTTACCGTTAGAAATACCTAAAAATATTAAGTGTTCAAAAAGAGATAAATTAGTAAATGATTGTTGGATAGCAAAAGATGGAAAAAAATATATTTTAAGTGGAGCTTCAAGAGTTTTATTATTCATCATAGCAACAAAAGGACGATTGGCACATTCAAAAGAATTAGTAAAGAATTTGAATAGGCATGGATGGGAGAAGTATACTGGAAATATTTATGAGACTTTCTTCTTTTATGAAAGGGAAAAAATGTTAGATGTGAAGGCAGAATTAATAATTGAAAAAGGTAAAGATGTTGATACTTATAAAATAAATTTACACGACGTGTCTGTATTGAAAGGTGAAACTGGAGGTAAAACAGATGAATAAAAAAGGAGAGTTTGATTGGGGTTTATTCGGAGTATTAATGTTTATAGCATTATTGATTGGATTACTTGTGTTTGGTGTTGCTTATGGAATTGATAGTGATACATCTAAATATGAAAACTTATGTGAAAAGAAAGGTATGGAATATTTCACTTACAGATCAGGAAGAACATTAGGTTCAAGTGCAAGTATAATATGTTTAGATGATGAAGGAACTCAGGTTAAGGTGCAACTAAAATGATATTCGTATTAGTTGGGGTGGACGAACAAAATGGATGATAATTGGAGAATATCAATAGGGTATATTTGTGTGGCATTAGTTGGCATTAGTTTTATAATTGGAGCGGCGTGGATGATGTCTCCTTCTGAATTTACTATCAGGTTTGAAATGGATGACAATGCTAAAGAGGCTATTGAAAGCATAGAATATCCAATAGTAGATATTAATACGGATAATAATTCCCTAGATATAAAACCTAGTAATAGCGTGACAAAAGCTAAGATTCAAAAGCCTACGCCTGACAACGGTACAAAACTAGGGAGTGCCAATTCAAGCAACAATACAAATATTGGGGTGAACAAATAATGGAAGATTGGATAAAAGTTATTATGATTATATTTCCTATATTTGTAATTGGTATGATAGTCCTTGATGAGTTAGATGCCACAAAATTATCAATATTATGGCTCTTTATTTGTATTGTACTTGAATTAATAATATCTAAATTATTCGCACTTCATGCGATTGGGGACGATGGGAGTGAAAATGGTTAAAAGTAAATTTCTAAATAATAATATAATAAATATATTTATTTTTATTATTAATATACCATTTTTATTATATATTATGGTTATTAATAGTATATGCTTATGTATAAGTGAAAAAACATCTAAACAAAAAAGTAATAACACTAATATTATTACAAAGGATAATAAACAATAATGGAAGTTGGAGATAGAGCAAAATTAGGAATAGATAGATTTTACGATAAATATCCCAATTATAAAACAAGATGTAGTGAAGAAGAGTACGAATATCTTGGAGTTGGTGCAATGATAATTCCACCAGTAAAACAATATTACGATAAAAAGATAAACTACTTAAAAGAAATATTTAAATAGTAGTAATCTTTATAAATATAATGGATAAAAGAAAGTATGTGATACTATTTGCCATGATAATGATTAGTATGAATTTTGTTTATGCTGAATCAATGGCTCAAAGGCAAGATGGGAAACTAGATGAACAATATTTTATAACACAACCATGTGCAAGTTGTTCTTATGTTAATATTTCTGTCTTTACAAAAGATGGAATTATTTTAGATAATGTTCCGATGGTGGACAATGGAACGTCATGGATTTACAACTTCACTCCGACGACAACTTTAAGACATGATGTTAATGGAGTAGGTGACATAAATTCGATAGATGATTCTTTTGCTTTTTGGTTTGATATTACTCTTTCTGGAAATCAAACAGCGGCAGCATCAATAGCTGCAAACTTTCTCCTATTCTTATTCTTATTCGGTTTGATAGTTATTCTACTTTATTTACATGCAAAGATAGATTTTGATAAATGGTATAATAAAATTATATCTCGGTATGAAGATAAAAATCCAGTTAAGACTTTTGTATCCGGATTAGGATACACGTTTATGAAAGATGGCTTTTATACCTATTATTTATTGGGATGGCCATTATTAATGATTATTTTAGATGTAGCTTATACTTTTAATATATCTTCAATTTACAATTTAATGGTAAACCTAGTCGATGTTTATTTTGTAGGAATGATTATAGTTGGGTTAATATTTGTTGGAAATGCTTATCAATTCCTAAAAGATACATGGGATAAGTTTGATAATATGAAATGGGGGCTTGCACAATAATGATACCAACATCTGTTAAACTTTCTAATGATGGTAAAGTATTTCTAAGAAGATTGGCATCAAATAGAGTTAAGGCAGACATGGAATTACAAACTCTTGGGTTGTCAGGTTCATTTGATATAGTAGTTAAATATTTTAAGTCTAATAACGATGAATATACAGACATGATTCATACAGAGGTTAAAAAATGATAGATGTAAATAATATAGTCAGCAAGGGAAGTATCTTTATCTTAATTATAAGTTTCGTTCTTATTGCAGTTTCAGGGTTATTTTTCGGAGTTACATATTTCTTTATGGACGAAATTAATACAGCCATGTTGGGGGCAGATTGTGTAATAGAAGATAATGTAATAGTATCAAGTTGTCAAGAATTATGGGGATTAGCATTATACCCATTTTTAGCACTAAAAGAAATATTAATATGGGCAAGTTTCTTTTTTATATTCAGCCTGGTTGCAGGTTTGTTAATTTTCGGTTATCAAAGTGGAACTCGGCCCACGTTATTAGGAATATTAGTTATTGTAGAAATTCTCATAACTTATGGATCACTTCATATAGCAAATATCTATATAATTTTAATATCCAATGATATAATGAGGTCAATGTTATCAGACTTTACAGTTTATAACAAGATAATAATTAACTTCCCATGGTTTGTTTTCATAGTGTCTTTATTTTCGATAGCCCTTGGAGTTGTAAATTGGCAGAGGACTGTTGTTAATTCTCCGAAGTCAGATTTGAATTTTTAAATAACAATCTTTAAATAGTAGTAATTCTTAATATTATCATGCGAAGAAAAGGAAGTAAAGCAAAAAGTGGAAGATTTATAACATGTCCTAAATGTCATTATCATTGGAGAACAAAACAAAAAGGATATATTTGCTGTTCAAGATGTAAGAGATATTTTGGAGGATTTAAGAAATGAAGAAGGTATTTGTGTTTTTAATATTAGGATTATTTTTGATTAGTTTAACCAGTGCATTTGAGATTGATAACACAATGGATTACGATGAAGAAACCAATATAATTACATTTGAGAATAGATGGGGAATAGATTGGTTAGGAGGAGGAGTTGTAGCAGAAGCACACTTGATTGAAAATATATGTGAAGAAAATAGATTCTGCCATGCAACAAAAGAAATAACACTAAACGAAGAAATGGCTTTAATAGAAGACTTTAGAACATTAAGAGTAGATGATGATTCTTGGGAGGAGCAAAACATAAGGTCACATAAGTTTGAATACTGGGGAGATATAAAAGAATACGAAACACAATGCTCAGACGATTTTATTTCTGAAAACGAAACAATAATACATACTTGTAATAAAATACTGATAGGTTTCTATAAAGGATGGATTGAGTTTAAAGCAGGAGATATTTTTAAAGAAGGAGAATATTTAGTTAGAACTTCTGGAGAAATAAAACCAGGAAGAGTTTATGATTGGCAGATTAAGATTAATTCTGATTGGACTACGCCTTGGGAAATATGGGGAGAGATTGGTATAGGTGGAGCAACAGCAGAAATAACATTAAACAGTCCAGTAGATAATTTTATAACATTAATACCAGAGGTAGAATTTAATTGTTCTGCAAATATAACAGGAGGAGCCACATTAACTAATATGAGTTTGTTTACAAATGAAACTGGTAATTGGGAAAGATTTAATTCAACTCTACCTAACGGTACTATATTTGAAGAAGCTACAGGGTTTATTATGAATGAAGCAGAAGTAGGAAGCGGAAAAAGTGGATTAAAATTAACTGCTAACTCAAATGTCCAAATTATAAACCTTACAAAAGCTAGTAGTTCTGCTGCAACACTGGCATACGTTCTTGATAGTTCTTTAGCTACATTGGCTACTGCAACTTTTATAGGAGATGTAGCTACATTTTCATCACCAGTTGCATTAACGTCTGGGATAGATTACTATTTCGCCGCAGATAAAGGTGGTTCATCCTTTGATGCAAGGAGAGTATCTTCAGGTTATCCAAGTGTAAAAGCAAAATGGACATATATTGATGGTCTTAGAGGGGGGGCATCTGACCCCACAAGATCAATGACTTTTGAAAGTGTTGGATACACAGCATCAGATGTATCAACTGCGCAAACTATTGTAAACAACAGAACAATAACAGATGATATAATATGGAACTGTGAAGCGTGTGACAGTGACTCAGACTGTGGATTTGCAACACAGAATAGAACAGTATTATTAGATAAAACCAAACCACAAATAAATATAGAAAATCCTAATGGGACTTTAAATTACGGAACAATTGGGAGAAATGAAACATTAAACGTAACGTTTACAGATACAAATTTAGATGCTTGTTGGTTTGATTACAACGGAACAAACGTAACGATAGATGGATGCCAGACTGGAGTTAAAAATTCAACAATCTTTTCCTTAGAATTAAATAACTTAAACATGACAATATACGCAAATGATTCATTAGGAAATCTAAATTCAACTTTTATAGAATGGGATTATAAGATATTTCAAAACTCATTTATATTTGATAACGAAACTAGGGCTGGAGATCAAGAAGATTTTACATTAAATATAACATTAAAATCAGGGTTAGCTTTAACTTCAGCTACATTTATATGGAATGGATTTGAAGCTAGTCCAAGTATCTTTTCTGATGGGCAACAAAGAATTATAACAGTTGAAAATTATGCAATCGCCCTCTTGCAATCAGATACTAACATTTCTATTTTCTTTAATTTAATATTAGATGATTTATCTGAAATAAATACTACGAATGAAACCCAATTAGTAAATGCGATATTCTTAGATGATTGTTCAGCTCACGCTAATCAGCTTTTTAATATAAGTCTTTTTGATGAAGCATTAAAAACACCATTATTAGGAGATATAGAATTTAATTATAAATTATTAAACGTACCAGGTTTTAATGAAGTTAATTCATTAAATTTAAGTTTCACAAATGAAAATAATATTGGTATTTGCTCAGACATAAATTTAACCGATGAAAACTTTGTACAATCAATAGAGATAAGATATAGTTCAGATGGTTATACTTCGGAACTTTATCATATTCAAAGGGGAGAAATAACTTCCAACACTATTAAATTAAACCTATTTGACTTAAATGTAAGTGATTCTACAGAATTTAAATTAACTTATCAAGACTCTACTTTTAATTTTGTAGAAGGTGCAATTATCCAATTACAAAGAAAGTATATCTCAGAAGATACCTATGAAGTTGTTGAGGCACCTTTAACTTCAAGTGATGGGGTTTCTATTGTTCATATTGATTTAGATACTAATAAGTATAAAATAACAGTAGTTAAGAATGGAGTAATTTTAGATACCTTTAATAATATTGTTTTTGATTGTCAGAGTGAATTAACTGGGGATTGTGAACAAAAACTATTAGGGAAAATAGATCCAAGAAATGACGAGGATTTTGATACCACGAGAGACTTCTCACATTCAGAACCCGTAAGGTCAGGCAATACCGTAACTTTAGCCTATAGTATTCCTAGTGGAACACCCTCAGCAGTAAATATCCAATTACTACAAAAAGACCAATTTGGCACTTCAACTTTATGTAATAAAACAATTACTTCTTCCGCTGGTTCAATTCAATGTGAGTTCCTAGATACAATAGGAGATAGTTATTTAGATTATAGGGTGTATAAAAATGGAGAGCCAATGATATATACTTCTTATTTAATCCCCGAATCTAGTGATTTAGATTTCTTAGGTAATAATTATATTATTATTTTGGTTTTATTATTTAGTATCGTTGGTATGGCTTTAACAAGTCCTGAATGGATTATAATTAATTCGATAGTAACCATGGTTATAGCAGGGGCATTATACTTAGCAAATGGAGTTGATTTCTTAGTAGGATTAGGAAATTTAATGTGGTTGATTATTGCGGCAGGAATAATAATCTTTAAATTAGCGAAGCAGGAGGATCGATAATGTCTGAGACAGGGCTAAAGGACTTCACAATTAATTGGGTATTAACTGGGACATTAATGATTTGTTTAGTGGCATTTGCTATAGCATTTATGTTTTCTAATAACCCAGGAGGCCTTGGTAATGATGCGGATAATGTTTTTGGAAATACAGGTGATAATTTAGAAAGCAACTTATTAGGTCTTGTAGAAAGTTCAGATACATTATTAAACATAACTTCTAACACAAACCCAGAGGCATCTGAATTAGGTTCTAGGGACAGTGTTTCAACATCATTTGAAGCTAAGGGTTCTGCTACAGACTATTGGGAAAGTGGTAAGAATTTAATGTCGTGGGTTTTTTCAGGGACAACTGGAGCATTATTAATATCAGTTTTCTCTGGGATAATTGGATTCTTGGCGTTCTTCTATATTACTAAATTCATAAGGCAGGGTGCATAAATGGAACCATATTTAGTTATGACAGATTTTAATGGAAGTGGTTTAGTTCCTATTATGTCGTCAGTAAGTACCGCTATTCCACCATTTTGGTCATTACTATTATTTGTTTTTTGGATAGCAATAAATGCTGCTGCTTATTTTGCAATAGCAAGATTAACTGGTAAAAAGAGATTCTTCCATACATTCACCGCAGTTAGTTTTTTAATATTCCTAGCAAGTTTGGTTGTAGCGGCTATGAACTCGGCCACAATAACATTCCTTGAAGGATATTGGGTTGGATTTTATATACTAATGACAGTTATAGGCTATGTTCTTTTAGAAAAATATAAGTAGTAGTAAAGGTAGTAAGTAACCACCAACATTTATAAATAAAAAATACATATAAAATTTATGATAATTTATAGTATTGAGAAGGGGGTTTATAGAATATGAGTACGATTAGTAAAGGTGTAGGAGAAGTTGGTGGAGTAGTTTTGAAGATTGTTATGTTAGCTCTTATCTTAGGTTCAATCCTAGGAGCAACTGTTTTCTCTACAATTACAATTATTAATGTTACTGCACTACAGGCAATCTTTGCCGCTTTCGTTGTAGCTGTAACTGCATTTATTGTGATTGGTGGTACACTATTAGGTATCCTTTGGATATTGCCATATATCAAGCCGTTGTTTAAGAAAGACGCACTTGGTATGTCAGCATAATTCTGATATTTAAGATTGGAGAACAGGAAATCTCTTTAACTCAACCTGCAAGATCGGCTAATAGCCGAGGAGGGTGTAAATCCCTTATTCATAATCATATCAAATAATAATAAGTATAGAGAAGGAGGTTTATGTAAATATGAGTATAATAAATAAAGGCGTTGGTGAGGTTGGTAGAGCTGTTATGGTTATAGCTTTAGTTTCTTTAATTTTAGGATCAATTCTTGGATTAGCAATTTTCCAGAATATAGATTTAAGTGGGACTACTAACGAGGAAATACTAACTGCTGTTGATAATATTACTGCTACTGATTTTGCAATTCTTGCTATATCTTCTAATGCAGACTGTACCCTTACTAATGTTACTAATTCAAGTAACGGTGGAACATTAGCTGCTGGTAACTATACAGAAGGAACTTGTACAATTATTTTAGCCGACGATTCGGAATATATAGGTTTTGATTTAAATGTAAGTTACACTTGGGAGTATGAGTCCACAGCTACACTAGCTGGAATAAATGTATCTGCGTTATCTACAATATTTGGAGCATTTATTGTTGCCATTACAGCGTTCATGGTTATAGGCGGTACACTATTAGGAATATTATTCATCCTGCCGTATATTAGGCCGTTATTCAAAAAAGACGCAACGGGCATGACTGAGTAATTTCAAGTTAAATAAAACAAGGGAGATCCTGGAGGGGTAAACTTACTAGCATCCTCCGGCATTGTCATAGTAAAGTTTATATACTAATTATATTTATATATTTATATGGAAGTGATGTTTTCTAAATGCCCTGTTTGTGGTAAGAAAGATTTTAGGTATAGATTAAAAACAATAGATTATGTTTGTAATAAATGTGGTCATGTTTGGACTAAAGAGTTAAAAGAAGAGGGCGAAGAATAATGGGTATCTCAGATGTAGCAGCTCCAATCGGTGATGTTCTTAGTACGGGTATGAGTGGAGTCGCAAAATATGCTTGGGTTCTTTATCTCTTCGTTGGACTTGGGGTTTTTATTCTTATTTTATTCTTAGTTAAAATGTTCGCTGATAAAAAAAGACAGTGGACTCATAGGTTAAAAGTTAGAAGAGTTCTCCAGGGTAATATGCTTAGTAATGATATTGAGATTATTAAAATGAGGAGATTCCCTTTGATTAAGAGGGCTGAAGTCTTTGAATTAGAAAAACCTTTACTTGGTGGTTACTTAATGCCAGAGTTAGATCAGTATAGTGGTAAGAATGAGTATTCTGTTATTTTAGATTTGAATAATAGAATTTGGACTAATAAAGGCGAGTATTTCAATAGGGATAAGTCAAGTGTTGATGTTTCTGCAAAACACTCTGAAATAGACATCGCCAGAGCTGACCTAAGAGCAGATTATCAAAACATCAATAAAACCATTAAGAGAGTTGAGTGGTCACAGATAGCTAAGTTCGCTATGATAGGATTATTAATTATAGCAGTTATGATTATATCAATTAAGGGTATTGGTGCATGGTCTGAATCACAAGACGCAAGAGCATCATCAGATCAAGCACAGGCGGCAGCTATGGCAAGTCTTTCTGAAGCTATGAAAACTTCTGAAGCTACAATGAATACTCAGGTTTTAATTTTAGATTTATTGAAGAACGGGTATGGAACAAATAACATACAACCAATTATAAGGGAGAAAACAAATGCAACTCTTTCGTAAGAAGAAAAAAGAAATGGAGAAAGTCCGAAAAGAGGCATTAGTAAAATTAAAAGATATGCCAAAAGAAGAACAAATAAAATCTATTCAAGAGGAGATAGAAAGTGAACTTCTTAAATTACCAAAGAGAATGCAGAAGAGGGCAAGAAAGATAGCTGACAGGGCTATTAAGGGGCAATTACTAAGGCCTAACAAAGACATTGATAATAAGAAAATGATTCTGGAGAAGGAATGAAATATTCTAAAGAACAATCTTCGAGGGCAACAAAAACAACTATTAAGATGTTGCTTGTAATGAATTTTATTAGTATGTTGTCTATGACATTTATGGGTCCAGAGTTCTTACAGATAATAGTAATAGTTAATGTTGTTCTACTCGGTGTTGATTATTTGTATGATTTAGCGGAGGATAAACGTGGGAAAGTTTCTGGATAGAATTAAAGGAGCTGCAACAGATGTTGATAATAAAGTAAACGAAGTTGTACAAAAAAGAAGGGATAAAAGACAGGTTTTTGCTGGTGGGAAGATAGTAGAGAAAGAACGAGTTGGAATGGGTGAGGGAATGTATGACGATTCTGAAGATGATATTTCAGAGGATAATAATTATGATGAACCGGATTATAATGATAATTATGATATTGGAATACAACCTGCACAAAAACCAGAGAGTTTTCACCATTTCATATTAGAAAATCAATATAAGGATTTAGAAAGAAGTATTAGAGGGTTTAAGGATGTTTATAATAAAGATACAAGGACTTGGGAAACAAAAAGAAAGAAAGAACATTGTTTTACCGACGAGGAAGCAGAGGAAATATTAAGAACCACACAATCCCATTTATCAACAGATATTAAACTTTCTTTTATTAATAAAGAAGTCTTTGGGGAAATGATGATGGCAATTTACAAACAGTTGGATTATTTGTTTTATTCTATCTCGGAATATAGGTATGGAAGATATGGTGAACCTGAGAAACAATATAATATGAAATTGCAGAATAGGAAGATATTTTTAGAATTATGGACAAGAGTTCAAGCTAATTATTCTAGAGCTATTCAAGGTTCAGAAAACCAAGCAACTCACGATTCCGTTAAGGGACAAGAAAGTTTACAGAATAGTGATAGGATGGATCGAGGAAGGGGAGATGGTGGTTATTATGGATAATGCTGGTGGAGAATTAAAGGTATTTAACCCCAATAAGGAGATATCTAGGGAGATTACTTTAGAAATCTTAATAAGGCATAGGGATTCTTTAAAACAAGCGAGAACAGGGGAATTGGTAGGAGTTCCTGTAGAAAAAATTAGAGATAATGAGAGAATATTAAATCAAGCTAGAGCTTTAAAGCTTATCATTGCTGCCCAAAGCGAGATGATAACAATATCTAGGCCAATTATATTTTTTTCATCTACACAAAAGTGGAAGAAGAAATACAAAGATGATGAAAGGGACGACCATGAGTTTGAAAAAGAGGATAATGATTATAATAAAATTATTAAGTGGAGAGATTTTTTAAAATATTGTGAACAGGCTATAATCAAAGCAAATAAAACAAGGAGTTTAAAAGACGATTTCATGATTACTAGAACGGATAATAATACTGCTGAAGAAGTTAATGAATTAACAGAAAATTTTTATGAGCTGTTAGAAGATTTAGAGAGTAGTTATGAACAAATATATCTTTTAATGTTAATAAATAAAATAGTAAGTGCTGGTATTGAAGAAGATGAGGAGATGAGTTACAAAGAAAAGGAAGAGCAATTTATTAACCGTGTAACTAACGCTTAAAATGGCTTATAAAACAAGGACAATTTTTGATAGTAGAGAATCTAAAATGTTTAAAGATTTTTGGGTGTCACATGCTGCATTATGGAAGGCATTAAAGATGAGACTTCAAAACGAAAAAGATGGATTTGTTTTAATTACGGGTGGAACCGGAGATGGAAAATCTCATTTGATTGGAAATATTTGCTTTAAATTGGCATCAGTAGAAAATAATTTTATTTTAAATGATGGTAGTAAAATGTTTGTTCCAGAAGAAGATTATGTTATTGATCCCGAAGAATTTGCATATAAGATGGTTACATCTTCGGGTAAAGTATTATGGGGTGATGAATTTTTGAAATCTTCCAATAGGCAGAGTTGGTATGATCCAATTAATAAGGCAATTGTTGAAAGAAAAAATACAAATAGAAAACTTATGAATATTTACTTTGTTATACAGCCGTTAGAAACGCAATTTAGCCCAAAATTAGCAAGTCATCTGACGTTATGGATTTGGGTGAAGAAAAGAAAAGTTGCTGAGATATATTGTAGGGTTTCTGGAAGAAAAGGAGGAAAGGGTTTAGATATTGAATCTATTATCAAAAGAGAAGAAAAATATAGAAGTGAAAATCCTAAAACAAACTTTGTCCCTCCGAGCATACATCCGGAATTTGTGGGTAGAATTTCGTGGGGTAAACTGACCACAAATTTAGAAAAAAAATATAATGAATTGGTTAAAATGAAAAGTGCCACTGGAAAATTAACCGATGAAGAAAAAGAAAAATATAATAAGTTTAAAGTAAAAACTGATGAGGAGATTATACAAGATGCAGTTGGGAATGTTGCTAAAGGAGATATCACAAATAAAGCCGATTTATGGAATAAATTGACCGATTTAGAGCTCCCTACAGCAAAGAAAATAACATTCCTTAACTTTTACTTGGGTCTAAAAGGGTTAGGAACATTTAATAAAATGATTATACCTAAAAAAAATAATCTATTAGAAATTGCTAAGGAATTGAAAAGTGAAAAAAATGAAAAGGTTTAAATAATAGTAATGGTTAGATTTGTTATGGTAAGAAGAAAGATTATTAAAATAAAATTCGAGGGGAAAAGGCCAACATTAAGTTCTATGAAGGAGATGCGTACTTTTATGGCAGGGATAAGAAAGCATGGAAATATGTTTTCTAGTAATAGACACTTTGTTTATGAGGGGGATATTTTAAGATCTGCGGGACGAAATAGATCAGTCGAATTAAAGCACATGAGAATGGGAAGAACACTTTTTTCAATCTGCGGGACGAAATGATATGGTAATTAAAAAGAACATGAAGGTATGGTTAAAAGTAAGGGGTAAGGAAATAAGGGGCAAAGTTTTAAATACATTTCAAGGTAATTATTTTAAGGGAAATAAAAGAATAGGGTTGAGAAAGTTTGTGACGTTGAAGGCGGGTGGTCAACAGTTCGTTTTATTGATAGCCGAATTTAATAAAAGAACTAGAAAAAGACTAATATAATTAATATGGGATATAGTGGTGGCAAACGAACAATAAGAAAATCTAAACTTTTAACGTCTATTAATCATGGGCATAGGCACTCATGGTCTCCAAGAAAACAAAGGACTTCGATTGATGCCGGACATTCTCATAGGATTAATTTAAAGAGTAAGGTTGCATTAAAGGGTACGACAAATCATTCTCATAGACTTCTGAATTCATAACTTCTCAAACACCACCAATCTTACCCATTAATTTTCTATCGTCCTTACTTGTCATGTGTAAGTACATCATTGTTGTACTGATGTCTGAATGACCCAACCATTTACTTATCCTTTCTATTGATACATTGTGTTCTGATAACAATTCCGTACTCCTGGAATGTCTAAGGCTATGTGGGGTTATATTCTTATTGGCAATTCCTTTAAAATATTTCTTGAATATATTATACAAAATCCAATCGTAGGCATGTTGTACATATTTAAACTCCCACTCTTCATTATTTATTATCTTTAAGTCTTTATTATAAGAATCTTCGCCAAAGTCAAATATCCTTCCACCTTCAGGATAACCAGAAACACCTATACATTTAACTTCATTAGCATAATGAATAAGTGCGATTGCAGATTGCTTCGCCATAGGAACCACCCTAGACTTTCCTCTCTTAGAGTTCTTAATGGTTACTTCTATTATAGGGTTATCTAAGCTCATTTGTTCCCATTTAATATCTCCCCATTCCAAATTAATAAGCTCACTAATTCTTAACCCAGATCCAATATTGTATATACAAGATACCATCATTCTATAAACACTTGGCATAGTGTTGAGTATATCTATTAACTCTTGTTTGCTTAAAATATCTGGTATCTTTCTTGGTGGTTTTTTTCCTTTTCTAAACCTTATATTATACTCGATGTCTTCATCAATAAAGAACTCATTGAGCTTATTAAGCATTGCCTTTGCATTAGTTTTTTTATTATAACGCTTTAGGATGGCCCTTACGGTGTCCTTTGAGATGCAATCATAGTTCCCGAATACCTTTTCTGCTATAAACTTATATGATTTAATGGTGTGAAGTGAAGTTATTCTCTCATCTGTTTCAATAAATGTATAAAATTTCTCTTTCAAATCATCTGTTAGTGGCACATTCTCCATTACTAAAACAAGACATGCAATCTATTTAAATGTTTCCATATAATACAGATTATCTGTAACAAGGAACAATCTGTCACACTCACACATAACCCCATACCAAGAGTCTATAATTTAAGGGGTATGTCGTGGATTGTGCGAACTATTCTGTGGATTGTGCGAACTATTCTGTGGATTGTGCGAACTTCTTAAGAAATTATCTGCTCTACACAATAAACTATTACCTTACTCTCTGGATGATTCTTAATCCATTCCAATTGATTCATTCTTAAACCATCACCATTAGTTTTAACTTCTATGAATAATGGATGCTCAGAATAAATTGGGACCTCAACATCCCATGATTTTTGCATCATATCTTTCTGGGAAATATTCGATATTACTTCTTTCATTATTAGATCATAAGAATCCATCTCCAGTAAATTTTTATCTTTTCCAATCTTCTTATATATTGCAAAATCTGGTACTCCTGGATCACATGTTTGTTTTACTACTTTAAATCCTTTCTCCTCTAATTTAGTCTTTACATAGTCTTCAGCGTTTAATCTCTTGCGGACATTTATCTTTTCATTTATTATATATAAATTAGAAATAGGCATGACTTCACTCCTAAACTTATTAAGAGTTTCTTGTTGAAATTTTGTTATTGATTCTTGATGGTCTTTTAATAAAGAACATATCTGTCCTTCAAACTCATTAACCCTATCAATTATCTTTGGTGAAATAATGCAGGATAGTTGCTTCTTCGCCTCATTTAATTGGGTACCTAGAGTAGAACGTATCTCATATTGAATGTCACGTTGCATAGATTGGATAGTATGCTCTAACATATAACTTATATCATTGAAATTATTTGATGATATAAGAAGATTGGAAATTATTTTTTTAACTTCAGATTCCACTTTCTCCTTAATCTCTTTCTGAATATCTATTGTTTTATCGTCGTCCATTTTTATTTATTCATAACCTTCTTCAGTTTTATAAATAGTGGGTTTCCCTTTAATTTGTCTAAACGATAGGTTTCAATTAATCCCCTCTTTTTTAAATTATTTAAGTGATGATATATTGAAGGCCTAGAAATATTCATTGCAACCGATAGTTCAGAAATATTATAAATTTTATTTGATAGTAACTCTAATATTTTTAAATCATTACCACTGGTTGAAAATTCATTATTACATTTTGGACATTTAACTTTCATATTATATTTAGAATACTACACTATATAAACCTTACCCCACCGAACCTTACCATACCTAACCTCAACTTACCTAACCGTACCTTAACCTATCCCACCATTATAAAGTGGAAGGGGCCGAAGCCCCAACCTGTAAGTTTTTAGTTTTGGTTCGTAATTGGATTACGCAGGGAACATATACTTTATGGTCGGCACCGACGATAAAGTTTTACTACTTACAACCCGACAACTTCTCCACAGAAGCTGATATATATATAAATAAAACATAAGTATTTAAACCCTCTTATCTTATCACCTTTATGACATTAGAGGATAATAAGTATTATAAATTCTATAAGAAGAATGAAAGGTTTATTCACTTTTTAGAAGGTATTGCAATTATATTTCTCATAGCAATGACATGGGTTTCTTTAGTTAAAAGTAATAATCTTCAAGAAGAGATAAGTGAAAATTGTGGATGGGGAGAAGAAGACTATGAATGTTATTGCCAGAAAAGTGAAGCTATAGCAATAAAAAATGAATTAGAAGGAAATGAAATTAAAATTAACTTATCCTATGTGGATCCTTGATATTGTTAAGAAGGTTTTAATAAATGTTCTTACGTTTGTTATCCTCGCTGCTTTGATTTGGTACTTTTTCCTTAGACACATCTTTCCGTTCTAAGAATGTACTAAAGGAAATATTTAAATAGTAGTAATTGTTATAAATTGTATGAATAAAGTTTTATTTTTAGGAGTGATGGGATTAATGTTAGTGGCTTCTGTTTCTGCCATTGTTGTTAATTATTCTAATCCAACTTATCGAGATGGTTCAGAAATTATATGGAGTGGGCCAACACAATCGCCATTAAAAATAGATTGTCCTAGAGATGAATGGAACAATAATTTTCAGAAGTTTAGAGATGGTATATTTTCTAAGGAAGATATGAAAACTTATGTTGGAGGTTGTAAATGGTAAGAGTTAAGAGAGGAGGAGTTTTTGTTACAGTACCTAAAGGGAAAGATGTATCAACATTTGGACGTTCAGGAGGAAGTAGCTCATCTCGAAGAGCATCACAACAAGATCAAATTAATAAAGTTTTGGCAGACATGAGAGCTGGTAGAATTTCACAAGTTGATGCTGCAGCTACTGTAAAAAACATACAAAGGGGCGGTGGGTCAGGAAGAGCAGCAGACCCTAGATTATTTGCCGCAGCACAAGAAGCATTAAGAAAAGCTGAAGCACAGAGGTTAGTAAACGAATCAATAGCTAGAGAAAAAGCAGCAGCTAAACTAGAATCCACAAAAGTACAGACAGAATTTAAGAAAATCCTAGACGCTAGAGCAAGGATTATAGGCAGAGGTGGAAGGTCGAGTGTTACTAATTCTGTAGATTTTAAAACAAGGGATAAATTAAAAATTACTACTTGGAAACTTGGCGGTAATACTGTTAGAAGGGTTGAGAATTTAACTCAGAATACTATTAAATATAATAGATTTGCTCCTGGTCGGGGGGGTGGAAGTGTTCGATTTCAAGGTGGGATTACTAAGGGAGCTACTCCTAAACAAGAAAAATCAGTAGAAATAGATTTAAACGACTTATCACCATCCCAAGCTATAGCATTGGCAAATGCAGGATTTACTCGTAAGGATATAGAAAACTGGGGAGAAAGATTAACTGGACTAGAAAGAATACATGCTGGGACTAAAACACTAGCAAAAAGATTAATTGGAAAACTAGAAAGAGGAGAAAACCTGGGTAGTAAAGATAAACTTACTCTCTTAATATTACAATTTGGTATTCCGTCACAACAACTAATTATTGGATTAAAACAACTCCCTAATTTTGCTAAAAGTATAAAGGATGATCCTAAATTGTTATTAACTTTACCAGGACAAATGTGGGATGGTTTAAAACAATCTGGTGCAGAAATTATAGCGTTAGGAAAAGTAAGCCCATCTTTGGCTATTGTTAGAATTGGGGGGGAGCTTATTTTGATGTTCGGTATTGGGGCAGGGTTTAAGGTTCTTGGTAAAGTTACTGTTACTATGGCTAGAAAGATAAGCCCATTCTTAAAACCAATAAAGGGGGGATCTCTTATATTAAAAACTGCTACAAGAAAGGGGATAGCTAAAATTAAAATTGTTAGTAAAAATACTGGGGTATCAATAACAAAAAAATATAAAGTAATTAGAAAGATAAAAAAAGTTAGAGTTATTGCTAAGGCTGCTAAGGAAGTAGAAATTAACAAATTTAAATCTGCAGTTGAATTTTCTAAAGGATTAAAACAGGCAAGGAGAATAAGGAAGTTGGCTAGAAAGAAGGGAAGAACTATTAATATTGGAGATAGAGACTTCATTGAGGCTGTAGCTCGTATTGAAGATTTTGCAGATGATTTTGCTAGACTTAATGCAGATGATTTCATAACTAAGTTTAAAGCTAGAGGTGGAAAGTTAGGAATTGGTCAGGAAGAAGCTTTTATTAAAGCTGTTCGTAAACTTATTAATGATAATTTAAAAAAGAATTCTTTATTTAAAACTTTAAAGAATAATGCAAGACTAAGTGAACCATTCCAAATAAAATTATTGAAAGCTGGTAAAATAAGTACGGCTAAAAAAATAACCAATGGGCTATCTTCATATATTAATAAAATTCCTATAGTTAAACAAATGAAAAAAATTATTAATAGTATTAAAAAAAGCAAAATCAGAAAGGCACTTAAAAGAAATATAAAGAAAGGGATTAAAAAAAGCGAAATATTGAAACAATCAAAAATTAGTAAATTTAAATCTGCTGTTGAATTTTCTAAGGAATTAAAACAAGCTAGGAGAATAAGAAAGTTGGCTAGAAAGAAGGGAAGAACTATTAATATTGGTAATACTGATTATATGGATGCAATCGCCTCTATAGAACAACAAGCAAATAATATAGGCTTTGCTAGGGCAAGGGTTCTTTTAAATAAATTTAAATCTAGTGGTGGGAAGTTGGGGTTGGGACAAGAGGAACAATTTATTAAAGCCGTTCAAAAGTTTGTTAATCAGAAGTTAAAAGAATTACCCGACTATAAGAAACTGGTTGAAGCGGCAAGATTAAATAAACCATTTCAAATAAAACTAATAAAAATTGGTAAGATAAAAAGAGCAAAAATTATGTTAAATGATGTTAAATTAAGAATAAATAAACTTTCTATAGTAAAAAAAGTTAACTCTATCTTTAATAAAATTAAAAGGATTACTAGTATAAAAGATTTAAAAGAAGCTGGGAAGGGGTTTAAAAGAATTAGAAAATTAGGTAAACGTGCAAAGTCAAGTGAGATAAAAAGATTTCAAGCAGCAGTTTTAAAAAGGGCTGCATTAAAACAATCTAAAAAATTAAGAAAGATTACATTTAAACAGGCAAGGAGAATAAGGAAGTTAGCTAGGAAGAAAACGGCTAGGAGAATAAAGAGACAACTTAAAAAAATAAAAAAGACTAGTGAGAGTACAGTAAAAAGGAGAACTAGAAGTATAAGATTTGATAAAAGAACCAGTCGTCGTATTAGTCGTATTAGTCCAAGAACTAAAGTAAAGATATTAAATCAAAGAAAATTACGAAGTATTAATTTTCAAGATATAGAGAAAATTAATAATTTTAGACGTATAAATAGTGTAGTTGATACTTTGTTTGATGAAGTTGCTAAGAGGCAAAAACTTAATTTAAATCCTGCTAAGTATCGAGCATTAAAGAATATTGTTAAAAAGAAATTAATTAAAGCGGTTAAGAATAATAATGTCGCAGAGATTAATAAGTTTAAAGCTGTGGCAAAGAATATGATAGAGGATATGAATAAGCCATCAGCACAGCCACTTGTTAGAATTATTCAGAAGACTGGGAAAAGTAAGAGAATTAGAACTATTAAAAACTTTAAACCAGATACTCCGAAAGGAAGTTTTGTTGAAGTTAAGAGTGGACAACATGTTTTATTGCAAGAGGTTCGACAGGTTCAGAAACAAGTGCAAAAACAGGCTGGGAAGAAGGTACAGAAACAAGTGCAAAAACAGGTATTCGTTATACAATCTGTCCAAAAACAATCTATTAGTTTAGCGTCATTGGTTAAATTTGCGGCTGTTGGTTTATCTATACAGGCAGTTAAACAATTATCTAGACAAAAATCTAAGACAATAAGTAAACAAGGTAAAGCAACAAGGCAAGGGGTTGGACAAAAGATTAAAAGTTTACAGAAAACATCTCCAGCATTAAAAACTTTGACGGCACAAGATATAGCTTCTGCACAGAGATCTAAACAAAGGTCGGGACAGAAGACAAAACAAGTCCAAATCCAAAAGAAGACTAAGGGATTCACTTTAAGATTACCAAAGGGATTTTCTAAAAGAAACCTTAAAAATAAAACTCCAATATTCTTTGTTAAGATTAAGAGAAGTGGAAAGATAGTTAATCTAACTCCGAGGGCGTTAACCTTAAACGATGCAAAAGACTTCTTGGCATATAGAATAGATCATGGATTGAGTCGTTCAGGATGGTTTGAACCGTTGGGTGATGCGCGGAAAGCTGTAAGTTTACCTAAGTCAATGAGAGGATACTTTGGTAGGAATAGAGGAAAATTAAGAGCATTCAAAATTAGAGTTGGTAAGAAGCGTCAGATTAGGAATGGATTCATTGAAAAAATTAAGTTTAATCTTGATAAGAAATCTGAAGTTAGGGCATTGGCAAGGGCTAAACGAATAGCCAAGCTAAGAAGGGGTGGGAAGAAACCTATTAAAAGAAAACCTATTAAAAGAAAAAGAACTAAAAAGAGGAAGTAATAAATAAATATATAAACTATATTTAACTACTATATTATAATGAAACCTAAGTTTTATATCTCCTTATTTATATTATCTATAATCTTAATGGTTGCACCTATGACTTCTGGTGTAGAAACATGGAAATATAATTACCTAGAGCAAGGGGAGAGAGTTCAATTTGGAGGAAATTATACTATTAATACTAATTCTACAGATAACTGGATAACTAACATTGGTTCTTTATCTGGTGTAAGTGCATTGCAGTTTAATAATAACGGAGGTCAATTAGTTATTGATGAAGCATACTTGAGATCTTTTGGTGATAGTGAATGGCTACAGTTAGATGGTGGTAATTCTCCAAGTGCAAATATTAATTGGGGTGGGTTTGGGATAAATAATTTAGGTTCATTAGATATGGTTGGAGATATTAATACTGATTCTACAATTCAAATATCTAACAACGGGGCAGGTATTCAAAGGGTTATTAACGCCTCATTCACAAATTCTTTTGCAGTAGGTAGTATAGGTTTACAAAATGATAATGGACTTGGAGTTGTATTAGCTGTTGCAGGTTCAGGAATACCAACATTCGAAAATGATGCAGGTATGTTTGTATCTTCTGGCAGATTATTTTTAGTAGACTCTGCAAATGAAGATATAGTTATGGGACATGGTGCTTTAGATACTGGTGTTAATTTTACATGGACACTTAGCCCAGATGGAACTGTAACACAAACTGGTCCATTAGTAATGAACGGTAGCAAGATATTTATTGACGGAGTAAGGGACCATTTCATAACAACTAATGTTGATGGATACCCGTTTAATGGCATAGCACAAAATGCAACATGGTTTGGACATGATTTTATGAGAGATGATGGAGAAATAACATATTTATTTACATGGGAAAATAATACTAACATGTGGCTACAGGCTGGAAGAAATAATTCTTTTAGTTCAATAGGAAATTCTTTTGTATTAGTTCCACAAAAAATGGCTAGTAATAATTTTACAGAACCAGATGGGACAATTAATATGACTAAGGCATCTGACTATTTATTTATTTGTAACTTCTTTGGATTAGATTGTGTGTTTAATGCAGATACAAATTCAGAAGGTCCTCTTTTAGGAACTCTTGGACCAGCAGAAATAATAGGAGGGATAAAAGGCCATGGAGGTATTTCTATAGATGGTCCATCTATATTTAATTTAGAAGGTAACGATATGAATATAAATAATGGTTCTGTACACATATTAACACCAGTAACATTTTTACAAGGATTTACTGCTGGAGATTCAGTAACTAAATTTATAGAGACATTTTCAAGTGGTCTTGGTATATTCACAAACTTACAATCTGACTTGGGAGATTGGGTTAGTGTGTTAAATTCTGTATTATGCGATGAAGGACAATGCGCACAAGGAGATGGTGCTGGAGTTGGGTTAGTTGAAATGCAAACAAATATTTCTACTTTAGATATAAATGAAACAACATTATCTTTTGTTTATAGTCTAGTTAATCTTATTGGAGCAGGAGAATTTTCTATAGAAGTAAATAATAATGTTGGTTCGGGGGATATAGAAATATTTTCAGATACTACAGACACAGTTATAAAAGAATCTGAAACAATATCTTTACCATCGTCTATGGACGATAAATCTCTTGTTACTATTACTTTTATTTGTGATATTGGTAATGCTGCAAAACCGACCAGACAATGTTTTGCAGATACAGTTAAGTTAAATGGAACAGCAATAACAACAACATTGATTAATGTGTCTGGGTTTAATTCAGAGATTTGTTTTTCTGATGGTATACGAGGTTCTAATGGATTATGTTCTAGAGGATTATTTTATAACGCTTCCGCAGATTTAGTAACCACTCAAGGAACATGGAATATAAGTGGTACGGTTAGTGGAGGGGTAACTGGCACTGGTTCAACAAATAACATTGCTAAGTTTGCATCGACTACCAGCTTAACTAACTCACAAATTACAGATGATGGTGTATTGATAACTCTAGGATTGCCTACTCTTATGCAAGGGAATGCGAATATTGGTGGATTTGATATTTTTAATATAAAGGATATGAATTCTAGCCATATTAATGTAATCGGAGAAGGTCAATCAATGGGAGGAGTAACACTTGAGTCAGTTGGTTATTTTAAAAATACTTTATCAGGTAGACATTCTGCTGTGGTTATTGATTCGTTAAACGGTCAAGATGCCTTTATTATATTTGCAGAAGACTCGAATCCTAGATGGGATATGAGAGCCGACGCTGGAACAAATAATTATCAAATTCGTGACCAAGTAGGGGGAGCAAATACCGTGGCTTTAGAAATAGAAGATGGAACTAGAGACGCAACTTTTACTGGAGACATTGAAACCTTACAAGATGTAGGTATAGGTCAATCTCCAGTAAGTGCAAATAAATTAACAGTGTTCGACTCTATTGCAAATAACCTAGCACTCTTTAAAAGTGGAGATAGTGGTGCTGGTGTTGAATTTAAAGATGATTTAACAAATTCGGCAGCTGGTTATGTTGCAGTTAGAGCAGTTGCAGATGATTTGGTTTTTAGGGCTGGTGGAATAAATCATGGAATATTAAATAGTTCTGGAGATTTATGGATTAATAAAAGCATAAATACTACAACTTATTATGGTGATGGTTCACAACTAACTGGAATAGAAAGTCTTTGGACTAATGAATCAGGAGTAACAACTTCTATTCAAGCTGTTGATATAAGAGATGATTTAGATGTCGGAACTACACCAGTCGCAGTTGTCGCTTTAGCAACGGTAAACACTGTACCTAGTCCTGCCTTTCTAACTGTCGTAGAGGATATAGTTCCAAGTCCTATTCCTTCTGGTTCTATTAGTGGTTATACATTAATATTTTTAGATGGTGCATTAGTTGGTCAAGAATTTATATTAAACTCAGCAACAAATTCAGCACCCGATTCATTATTTACTGATGGAAATTTTATAGGTGCTTCCCCTGGAGATACTTTTGAAATTATGAGTGTGGTGGAAAGAGATTTAACAATATCAGGCTCAGCTGTAATTGCTAAAAATATAACTCTTGATGGTAATTTAATATTTACAAGTAGTCTTAATGATTTTTCCATTACTAATGACCCAGATGTACCAATTTCTCCTTATATTTTTAAACGAGAAGGTGGAATAACAGAATTTTGGGGTGGAGTAAATAGATATATTTTTAACGAAGATACTACTTCTATCTTCGGTGTTAATGATGCAGGAGGAAGTGCACTAACTGAACTTCACGGAGATAGAATTACATTAGGAGAAACAGGTTCACCCCATAGTAATAATATCCAAATAACTAGTTCTGTTATTAAAATTGACCCTGCTGGCTCTACTGTTGTTGTAGGAATAGGAGACAGTAGTGGGTCTGGAGATTCTGGTAGTTTAGATATTTATAAACAAACAAATTTTATAATTGATAATCTAAAATCTTGCTGGGGTGCTGGATTAGATGGATGTGTTTATTATGACGGTGATGATATGTATATTGACCCTGCCGTCATTGACCCAACATCGGAACTTAAAATTTTAGGAGATACTAATATAGATGGAGATTTATCAGTCAGTCATATAGGAATTAATGGACAAAACGGAAATTCGGCGGCAGGTATTTTTGATAGAATAACTCACACTGTAAGCGGTTATACTTCTTATGATGCAGGAATTTCTATTGAGCCAGATGGAACTATGGCTAATATAATATCAGGGATGATTTTGTCTATGGAATTAAAAAATTCCAATGATAATGTTACAAGAGTAGTAGGAATTAACGGGCAAATAACTGCCCCTTTTATGGGTGGGTATTTTGGGACTGTTAATACTGTAACCGCAATTACAGCGGGATTGAGTTTTAATGGAAATTTTGGTTCAGGTCCTACTATTACTAATGCAATAGGTTTTGATTTATCAGGAATAAGTGCTAGTACAGGGGCGACGGTAACAAATGCTATCGGTATTAAGCTTGGAAATGTTGCAGGAGCAACTACAATTAACAGAGCAATTCAAACAGGTTTAGGTTTAGTTCACTTCGGAGATGATGTAGAAGTTTTAGGAATTATAAACGCAACAGAAGATATAATAACTAATGAAAGATTCTTCTTAGGTAACAATGCAAGTATAGGTGGTAATTCAACCTGCGCCTTTATATTTTATAATCAAACTGGCGCAATAATAAATACAATGGGATGTTCATAAGATGAAAACTAAATTAATAACAATCATTCTGGGAATATTCTTAATCGGAATTGTAACTGCCGCTATTACATACGGAAGTATATTTACACAAAATGATATTGATAATGTTAATACTGAAACTAGAGATTTAGATACACAATGGACTGAATCATTTTCTCAATTACAAACAAAGTGTTTAGGTGTTAATGTTTGTTCAAGGGCATATGAAATAGATGGTTTTGAAAAACAAATGTTATTTAACGAAACTGATAACTCAACTTATTGGAGTGGAAAATATATTTATATAAGAGAGAATAAAGCTATCCGATTCAAAACCAAATGGGTTTATGATATTCAAGAAGAAAGCGGAACATCAGAAGCTAAGTTACAGCTTAGTGAATTTTTAAACAAGAGACTTGATATGGAAATTCATGAACAAAGAATATCAATAAAAGCTGTTCAAACAGAAATAATATATGATATTTCAAATACACTAAACACATAAAAATAACAATGGAAAAACATAAAAATGGTAACAACCTATATAAAACTATGAAATCGAAGACATCTGTAAGTTTACTTTTAATTATATTAATTGTAAGCGTGTCTGCAATGTCAACCAACTATGGTGATTCTATGTTTATGGGTGATGGTTATTTTGAAGGTAATTTATCAGTATATAATTTAATAATTAGAGATGAAGGACAAGTATTTACAGGAACAGTAGTCGCAAGTGTAAGTTGGAATGCTAATACAGTCTCATCAGGAGAGGCAACATTGGCGTATAGAACTAATCACCTTAGAGCATTTAGATTAGCACCAGGTATTTGGAGTATTGAGAACATGGGTACTAATCCACTAATGCCTGGGGATAGTGCAGACTGGGTTCTTAATTCAATGGGCGGTGGGATAGGAGACCCATTCTTTTTAGCTGAGGCGGAAATAAACGCATTCGGACAACCATCAACAGGACATCCTGTAACAATGATGGTGTCAGCAGTTGGTTTAACGGCATCACCGAACACTGGTAATTTAGGTTCAGTTATTGTAAAGATTAGAGATAAAGATGGAGTAGGCGGCGACCCCACTTTAGCTGATGCGTATGCAACTGTTAAATTCACTTACATTATATAAAATGAAAAAGATAGACGCTTAAGGCGACAAGAACGAACTGTTAAAAGTAATTTAATCTTTATATAGTTGTTGGCTTTGGTGTTGTTTATCTTAGGGACTACAAGGTTTTATAAGTATTAATTTATTAGATTAACTACGCCAACTTCGGTTGGTTTAGGGACTTTGAGGATGGTTTCGGTTGTCCTCTCTGTTCTGCCTAGAATTAAATGGAAAAAGAAAATGAATTGAGGTTGAAACAGAAAGCGAATTTCTACTATAATGAGAAATTAATATGTCATGTGATTAAAGAACCGAGGGGATTTGTTAATGGCTGGTTTCGTTCTGATTTAATTGATGAGATGTATTATATGTTTGAGGATCAGAGATGGCCAAAC